>Ga0209282_1002039_pt1 | contig 11482 bp, 6 predicted proteins | sample Mtrugardesep15_FD_187529 | JGI IMG/M metagenome (GOLD analysis project Ga0209282, IMG submission 187529) | Root nodule microbial communities of legume samples collected from California, USA - M. trunc garden sep15 (SPAdes) (version 2) | ecosystem: Host-associated > Plants > Roots > Nodule...
CCTGCAAGTGAATCAAGCAAAGTGGATTTTCCAGAGCCAGAAGGACCCATAATAGCCATGATTCTACCAGGCTCAGCAAAACCATTAAGCCCATTAAGTAACCTTTTAGTTGGTCCTTTCCCAAAATTTGGCAACATAACTCTTAGATCTTCCCATGCTAAGAAGCTTCCTCTATTAAGACCACAATATGCTTCATCATCACTCTCATCCATGTTGCATCCTTTGTTGTTGCTACCACTTGCTGCTTCAATCTCCATGCTGTTATGTTTACGTTGATTTGAAGCTAAAGAAATTTAACTTTAACATAAAATATGCTTAAAAGATATAAGAAGGAAATCTATAATGGATACCAAAAATCGTACGGAAATGTTGCTTAGTATATGGGAAGTTATTGGGTTTTAAAGGAAATTAATGAGAGGGTACCCCATACTTGTTTGTGATCAAGCACGCAAAAATGATATTAATGAGTTAATGCTTGCACTCTCGAACCGCCTTATTCCTACGAGCCATCATAGAAGTATTATAATGAGAACATAAAGACTCAAGAAAATTGTTTTTTGACAATGAATACTTCCTATTGACATAAGTAAAATACTAAAATGTCTCCAGCGGCAGTTAACTACCGTTGGGAGAACCGCCGGCATTTAACGAGGCATTTTAATATTTTACTTGTGTCAATAGGAAGTATTCATTGTCAAAAAACAATTTTCAAGACTCAATTATAAGTGATTTTCAAACAAGTCCTTAGTTCTTCCCAAAAAAAACATGTCCTTAGTTCTATAACTAAGTCTGCTGAGTAGTTTACATTAGCAACCAAAACATGTCACTTTTTAACATGTCATAAAAAATCATTTAAAATGTATAAGTTAAACATAATTAAACAAATTTTAATTGAACACGAACTAAAATTGTGAGCTGAAAATTATTATAGAGACCAAAATATATCATTTTTTTATAAAAACTAAAAACAAAATTTAATATATTTATTAGGATGAAAAACTTATTTAACAATTAAAATAATCATGTGCACTTCCTAAGTAGATTGAATTCACTTCTCTCCAAAAAAAGAAAACTAGATTGAATTCACGTACTATAATACCAATGTGTTACGTGAAATATTTTTTAATAAAAACATAAGTCGCGGGCCTAGGAAAAAACGAAAATGCACTCACTCAAAAACTCACTTACCTATACCAGAATTTTAAAGAGGATTTATTTATACTTCAATCTTAACCTTTTAGTTTTATCAAAATTACTACTCTTTACTACTAAGACTTTGGGGTATGAAAATATAGGCTTGTAAAGTTAATACGAGAGTGAAACACCATACCCATTGGTTGTAAGACTTGATGTCTACTAGGTACTTCTATTGAAGAGAAAAGTTTTTGATGTCTTTTAAGACACCATGTCTCACTTAAGACCATGAATCTTAAGTGGGAGCACACTTTTTTAATATTAAAAAAATTAAAATGCAATGATATAAAATTATTGATAGTTGATTAGTGAGTTTTATTTAAAAAATTTGTGTGAGATGTTGGATGGAAGAGATTGAATGCTTACTGGTATTAAAAAATTATAAACGAGTGATGTACAAATGTATGATCCATTTAAATATCTAAAAATAAATGTTTTCATTGTGGATGCTCTGAGAGGTCATTTTATTATTATAATAAAATATTAATAAAATTTGGGTGTAACCATATATTTAGAGGTGTAAGTCGCAAAAAAAATCATTTTCCAAGTTGCAAGTCATTTTGCACAACAACAACAACAAAAATCTCATAATATAAATCACTTTATTTCCTTATCTTATCTCTTACTATTTATTACTCGCTCTTGTTCTAATTTTTTTAATTGATCTTTCTTGCGTCATTATTGAAAGATGAGAGTTTTAGTACAAACAAGTATATGAACTCTTATCTTTCAATAATGACGCAAGAAAGATAATTTAGTAATATAACTTTTTTTTTTTAAAGAAGTACTAATATAACTTATAATTTCTTAGTATGCGTGAGTGTGAAATTGTCAAAACGATATAAACGATATGGAGTGACTTATTTCTCTATCACCAAATTTCACCAATTTTATACGCTGCACTTATTTCTCTAATCAATCAAATTATTAACTTGAAGTTATGCAGCTCAGCAACTCCATTCAAGTCTAAAGAAGGCATAACAGCACATCAGTAACTAATGCTGCAAATACGTTCACCAGTCTCCAACTTTTGAGAAGGTGTAATTATCAATTGATAGTCATGTAATTATCAGTAGTTACTTCTATTAATCCGTTGATATGGCTCCCCTTATACTTGAAGTATGCTGTACAGATTCAGTAATAAGAATAATCAAGTGTGAATTGCATTCATTCACTATATCATTTGGTTCTTTCTTTGTCTTCTCTGAGATACTTTCAACACGAATCAAGCTTAAAAACGACAGTAAATTCCTTGAAATGCATAGGAATTATAAGTATAACTTTGTTTGGCCATTTCGCCTTCAAATTAAGGGTGAAACCATGACGAGAGAGACAAAATGCAGCCAGCAGAAAGAAACGAACTGTATTGAATACGTAATGAATGGGGTTCAGACAAGATGAGAAAAAAGAACACAGCATATTCTGAAATTGCTTCTTACATAAAATTTTACAACACCAGCAGGACCAAAATTAAAAACCTACGATAGATGTTTTACTTTTATACACTGGTACACATTATTTTTGACATTCAACATGTTTAGTTTCTAAAATAAGTAAAAAATTACAGGACATTCATCTGAGCCTCCGTAAAAAATCGCAAATAATATAGCAGTAATACAGTAGACCCCAGCACCAGAACAGTTATTATCTTTAACAAATGGATCATCACTCTTGTGGCGCCTCAAATCTTGTTGGGGAGTCAATTCCCATCATACAGCAAAGGCCCGATATCAAAATTATTAACAAAACTATTCCCTGGATTATCACAAAAGCAACCTCATCAGGATATCATAATGTTGGGATAATCCAACACTCTATCAACAGAGTCATAAAAAATGAGTAGAAGTAACATCAGATATTAATGGAAGGTGTTAGCCATTGTAGGTTATATCATTATCTTAGGAGTTATCTTTTTTAGGAATTTGAATTATAGATTTATAAGCAGATCTGAATACAATTCATTGAATAAATTCTTAGTGGACGAGTTCTCTCAGAAGCAAGGACACCTTTGTGTGTCTCGTGTCTAATATGTGTCAAACACCAACACCCGTATGACACATGTAAGACACCTCATTTAGGTGTCCAATTAAAAATAATTCTTTTTTTTGTGCTCTAATATAGCTCCGACACGGACAGACACCGTTCGGGCGGGAAGCAAGAACTCTTTTGTGTAGTATCGTGAATATTTTTCATAATTTTGATGCAGTAAATTGTAACTTGTTATGGATCTTTATACCTTTTTTTTCCTATTTCTGTATTATTTTTAGTAGAATATTGCTTCTAGCTTGATTATGTGAATCATCAAATTTCACATCTTTCTAATGTTTTATAAATGATGCTCATATTATTTAGTCTGAATAGTTCAAATGCAGGGCTCTCCAAAATCCAAACAAGACGTATACCATTTGAGGATCAGTTGATCCAAGCACCTCAATATTCAATCCTCAACAATAGTCTGTCTATAGACATGTATACAAGGTCTTCTTAAACTAAGTGTGCCAAGGCTGTGAATACTTTAGTGTTGTTAATAAATGTTCATGTATCAGATTCAAGAACAGCAGTTCTACAAGGAAAGATTCCATGCAATAGTGGCTAGAAGTTTTAACAAAAACCGAAATAACTAATTGCACAGTTTGTAGGGGAGCAAATAAAGAAAAGACAATATCTTTCATTCTTGTATCATTAAAATTTGAGGAATTAAGCCAGAACTCAGAAACAAACAGAAACCTACAAGCATGCATATGAAGTGTACTTGTGGTACCAGATAATTTAATTACGGAGAAGGAAAGGAAAAAACAGAAGAAAAAAAGGAATATGCAAAAAGAGTGGTACAATTGTAACTATATTATGCTTTATTCATAAGAAGGTTTTTCTCTTGCCATATTAGCATATTCGTAGAAGATGCAAGATAAATCAACAAGAACTTCCAAGCACTAGTAAAAATGGGCAAAGAAGCTTACCACTAAAAGTCCCTCCAAAAGTGATGATTTAAGCTGGCAGACTCCATCACAAGCTGTAGAATTGGTTGATCCATTCCCTGTTGTACTTTCTGCTAGAAACCTTTGCAGATCCCTATAAGAAGGATACTGGATTGACCTCGAGATATCTGACACGTAAAGTACAGCATATTTTGCCCCAGATTCCTCTACAGAACTGATAAGCTCGGATAAAACTTCACCTATAAATATACAACATGCATGAGACACTCGGCAGATGGTAAGATTATGTCAGACAAAGCCCATAACTCTGAAGTAGATGTACCTTCAGGCTGTGTTCTGTCAACATTTTTTGAATCTTGAGGACCATTGCAGAACACAACCAAATCTGTTTTCCCTTTGTGGCTCTCTTCCTTCCTCTTGGTCAAATAGGTCTGTAAAGTTATGGTGGACAATAAAAAGCATCATGCAACCATTACAAGGAAGGACCTAAAATTCCATAACTAGTTATGTCACGTGAGTTTGTTGATTACTTGAACTGAGTGTAAAGCTGCATTTTCTTCACGATTTCCATTGCCCATAGAGCAAGATCCAAGGAAAGCAACGTTGCCAATTCCTAAATCATCTCCACAGGCTTCAGCGAATCCTGAAACCAATGAGTCTTCCAAGTTCACATCCTCTGATGCTGAAACATAGGGAAATGCCATGGAAGTATTGGATCTGACAAAAGAGTCCTGTTCATGACAATGGAGAGTGTCGCAGTCAAAAAATGAAAAATGAATTCCATTAGTTATCACGTTTAAACAGAGAACTTAATAGACTAGACTGCATGTCACGATTCTCTCACCTTAAGCAAGTATGAAAGAGCTGAATCTGCATGCTTGTTCAAGCTTAAATCTGAAGACTGTAACTGCAAATGTAAAATGTAACACAGTTTATTGAAACAATGCCGCTGTACTCATTGACGGGAATCTCTAAGATCAAAACAATAAATGTAAAATAGGAAATTTGCAACACAAACTATCTATCCAAACGCTTAAATAATATTACCTCTCCACCAACAAATAGAAGTGCCAGATCGAGAGAATCCTGAAATTTCTTCCCTTTGCACTATCCAAATAAAAAAATTGAAAAAGGAAATTAAAAATACCGCAGCAAAAACAATGATAGAAGAGACGAAAACTGAATAAATGCTATCATCATTAATAGAAAACAAAAAAACAAATATAATAGAAAATTATAATACCAGAAAATTCGACCAGCCTGCTTCAGATAAAACGGACTTTGCTAGATCTTTTGGAGAAATAACCTGATAATTAACAGACTCCTTCAATCCATTCTCCGAGACCCTGCAAAGGTCCAGTAAGATATAATTTTATAAACGATTTTCTGATTTGTCGAACAGCTAATGTAAACAAGCGACATGAATATTCAAGTACTATGTATGTATGTACAACCCCATTCATTTCTCATATGGTACAGATACATACTACTACTACAAGAAGTATCTAGCATATTCACATTGTTGCCACCAATGACAGCAAGAACTAAATGATACCAAAGGTTGTGTTTTCATTTGAACCGTGTTAATGTTTTTTGCTTATCAACCCACTTGGGTTGGCCTAGTGGCATTAGCTTGGAACCTGGGAGTGTGTTCCTCCTTAAGGTCTCAGGTTCGATTTCGATTCTCCCCGGTGCCAATTTGTGTGGTTTAATTTAGCTTCTTCAAAACAAAACAAAAAATGTTTTGTGCTTATCTGCTGCTTTCACATTAAAAAAAACCACAAAATCTGCAAATCTAAAGTAGTAAACCATAAAATTGATGCCGACTCGAGGATTAGTCTCACAGCAGGATGAAAGGACCTACTGGGGTCAAAGATCTTAATTACCGTGGTTTAGCAAAAAATTGCATCATAAATAAATTATAGCATTACCAAGTATGAAATTAATTACAAGTAGCAACAGCGTAAAGAGAGATTAATGAATTGAAAAGTGATTATTACAGATTATAATGAGATGACCAAAGGAACGCGGGAACAGTAGAGGGAATTGATAAAACTCCGTTTGGAATGAAAATTGAAGCAATAATCAAAGCAAGTAATGGCACCATCCTCTGAAATAATCAAATCAAGTTCAGATGGAATTCAATAAACGAATTGGGAACAGAGTTGAATTGAATCGTAATCGTTTACTCACCTCAATTTTCAATTTCCAATTTTCTACAGAGATTGATTGATTGATTTGGAATTTTTGAAATCACGATGCTGCCCATATTTTATTTATTTATTTCTCTTTTTTTTTTGTACGGGAATTATTTATTTATACATTATTTAAGATAGGATATTTAAATTAATTAACTTGTGTCCATAAATGGTTTGCAAGAGGGCTTAATAGCAGTTTTTGCCCTTCAACTTTCATGAAGTTGCGATTTTGACCTCTAAGAAAAAACTATAAAGCTGCCTTTTAAGTTTTGCAACTGTAGCAGTTTTGGTCCCCCAAGGCCAAAAAATAATAATAATAATAATAATAACACGTGACACCTCACTTAGGGTGTCACAACAGCATAGACGAGTCAAAATTGATCTTGGAGGCCAAAACTGCCACATGTGCAAAACTTAGGAGGCGGTTTTATAGCTTTTTTTCTTAGGGGCTAAAACTGTTATTAAGCAAATAAAGAGTAAGTGGTCACTTTCTGCATCTCGTTGTCACAAAGGTTTTTGACTGTGCATTTTTGTTATCACTTTAATTTTTGACGTTAAATAATTAAGTTAGCCGGTTATGTGGCAAAGATTTTATGTTGATATGGCATATGAGGTGTAAAATGAAAGTAGAAAATGGTCACATTGATCCCTAACCGAAAATCAATATCCTTAAACCGAAAAGCAATATCCCCAAACTCGTCCCAATAAAGTGTTGCTCTTCGTCAAGAATTGAGTCTTCTTCCTCAATGAAGTTGTTATGTGGTTGCAGCAGACTTGATGTTAGGTCCCTGATTGTACATCCTTACTGTTAGTTAGGTCCCTGACAGTAAACACTTACAGGCACAAAGTGGCAGCATCACATGCACATATAAATCACAACATAGTTTCCCTTTACAAATACTAATTGTATCTAAAAAAATAAACAGGAAAAGGGCATTTCAACATTTGATTTTTTGTGTATCCCGATTAAAAGCTTGTAAACTAGTATAATAGGGATAATCAACATCAACTAGTATTAAAGCTTGTAAATTTGCAAGTGTTATACAAGTTCTCATTCCTACACTTTCAAATGCACCAAAGAAGCATTACAAAAATGTTTAATCATTCATGTGATGATAGTTTGAGTAATGTGAAAAACATGGATTAGAAGTCATTCGTTGTATCAATCATATCATTCATAATCGACCAAAGTCTCGCTTCTATCCATAATTCCTTCGCTTTATCAAAGTCAAAGAAGACATGTCAGTCATTCTTTTAGTTAATTATGCAATAAACACGTTTGTTCGTGCAATTAACTCATATATGTTGAAGTTTATGGTAAGTTGATAAGCATCATCTCGCTGCCCTCCATAAAAACATCTTCATTCTTTCAGGATTTCTCAATCCCCGTAATTTTCTCCAATTCTCCTCCACTTGATACTCGATATTATCTATCAAGTGCTCCATTACATATGATATCCAGATTTAACAGTATAAACATTGGTTGGTGAATTTTTCAGCTCAAAACGTCCTCTTGATCCCCCATCACACAAAAGCATTGCTAATATACATGTTACATCCCTCGGATTAAAGTTGCTATCCACAAAGCTCTTTCGCCACTCCCATTTATTCTCTTTGATAAGACCTGACACATAATTAGTTGGCCAATTCAAATTAGTTGGCTCTTTCGCCACGTGATTCCAACCATTACATAAACGTTCATCATTCAATCATAAAATATGAAAGTTTAGTTGCACATGATTCCAATCATTGTAATAAACAACATAATTTAAAAAGTGGAAGAAAAATACATAAACGCATGTGTAGATCTTTAAACTTGTTTCCAAGCCTTCAAAGATACCACATTATGGTTGTTGGATCACACCTTGAACCTTAGAGCCATTCTTTTATATTTTTGTTAACTGTTGAAAGATTTTTTCCTAGCGTTATTTTTATTTGGTTGGGTATAAACCGCTTAATTGAACGAGTTCGGAAAATAGTCTAGTTATTTTCTTAAGGGAAATAGTTTAGTTATTTTTATTTATGTATTTTCTATCATGTGCATAAGACTACGATGTTGTACAAATGTGATAGAAATGATTTTGCAAATAACATCGAAGTTAGTTACAAAACAAAAATCTTTGTTGTTTGATATCATCTAATATGATAATAGATTCGCTCTTCTCTAAAAAAAAGATAATAAATTTCCTCCAAAATTTCTTTTAATTTTTCTCAATTGGAACATCTCAACCATCAAATATGAGAAAGAAATAAACTTATACCAAAAATAGAAAATTATAATTTTGTCTATCACGTTTGAAATGCTTAAAAAACCATAAATATAAAAAAGAATAAAAAAAATATAGAATCATGCTAACAAATATCCCTATAACATATGTTAAAGAATTATAAATGGCCCTTCTTTTGTTAAAAAAAAATAGAAAGAATGACAAATACTGCATTGAAACCTTTTTTTTTTACTTTTAAAAAATAAAATACACAATTTATAAGATAATATTTCGTACTTTTGATTGTTTCAAGTGTCATTAAAATACATTTAACATTTCTTTTATATACACAAATGATATAATGGTATAGTTAGATATTTGTGTGTAGAGTTGTATTATTTGAACAACTATTTGATTGATAGCTCTTGAAATAAACGTAACTTTATAAAAAAAAAGATATTGACACAAAAACCAAAATAATAGGAATAAAAAGTAAAAATATAATATAAGTATGGAAAATAAAATTATCATAAAAATTGTTTCTCTTATTTGCATAAACAAAACTTAAAATAACCCCATTTTCAACTAACCCAATGGGTAAAATATGAGTCATCATCACATTTTTGGTGGTCAAATAAAAAACAATAGAATCCCAGCACAGCACATAACAAACCAAACCAAACTCAGAAACTAGAATCCACCAACTACTACATCTTCTTTCACTTTGGACCTGAATCGTGTGTCTTTGATGCAGAAAAGACACATGTCTTTCAGTCAAATCTATCCATTGAATTAATCAAATGAATCACATTGAAGCCACATGATCCTCCATTAATCACGGTTAAGACACGTGGCTTAATCCAACACATTCGATTGATCCGATGGACGAGCTTGACCGAAAGTAGAGTGTCTTTTTCGCATTAAAGACACTCAATTCAGACCCCTTCACTTCACTTCGTGATTAACTACTATTGGAATCAACAACCCTTTCCATTCAGAACAATAAAAAACACATTTATCATATTCAAACTACACCAATTTTGAATTCATTCATTCATTCATTCAGAAGAAGAAAAATCATGTTTTGGTTGAGACCCATTTTGCGTTCACAATCAAGATCTTCAATTTGGGTGTTACAGCATTGTAATTCCTTTTCAACTTCATCAGCAGCTGCAATTCAAGCTGAGAAACCATAAAAAATGGCCCTAGAAACGATTGGACAAAAGAGGAAGTCAAATCAATCTACGATTCTCCCATTCTTGATCTTCTCTTCCATGGGGTTAGTGACTTTACCACTCTTTAATGGGTTCCTTTAGAAAATTGAAATTACAAAACCCCTTTTATTTTTTCTGTTAAAGTTTTGATTTTTTAATTGGATAAGAGAAACCCATTAAGGAAATGAGGTGTTTTTGTTGGAAAATTTTGGAATGGTAGAATAGTGATAATATTGTTTGCAATTGTACTGAAATTTTGTGTTTTGTGATTTTTTAGGCTCAGGTTCATAGACATGCTCATAATTTTAGGGAAGTGCAACAGTGTACTCTTCTCTCTGTGAAAACTGGGGGGTGTAGTGAGGATTGTTCTTATTGCCCTCAATCCTCTAGATATGACACAGGACTTAAAGGTTCAAAGCTTTTGAACAAGGATGCTGTTCTTCAGGCCGCAGTCAAGGTGATCTTTTACATCTTCATATTGGACACATATTTGTTTAAATAGCATGTATCTTGGTGTTTGAATAAGGAAATGTATCTCTTATGATCCAAAATAGCATTTGGATCAATACACTTGGTATAACATATTTTGTCGAGGAAAATGGATAAGTGGCAATTGATCCCTAGAATCAGGTAAGAAGAATGAACAAGATAGTAAGGTGGCTAATTGAAATATTCCAGGGATTTTGTTTAAAAGGGTAATCTGACTCCCAATGGTTGGTATCGAGTAAAATGATTGGAATCACTCTCTTATTTCTGTGAGCCTTATGCTCTTTTGGTGGCTATTAGTCTTATACTTAGCTATATATCATTGTTATCATTGCGTTCCTTCCCTTTTATCATTATAACAATTGTTTTGCACACCAAATCCATTGCAATTTGTACCAACAGTACCTTTTTCATTGTACTGTTTTATTCCAAGGTTTAGTATACACAACTTCAGTTCTCACTATTTCATATATGTTGATTTACTGAGTTGTTGCAATATCTTCATTTGGAAAACATGTATCATGTTTTTAGATTTGGCTCTTCAAAACAAGAGGATTGTGAAGTTTGGAATTATAACCATTTATGGGAAAATCAATCATTGAAATTTTAATAAATTCATAGTTTGTTATATATGAGCATGGATGTTATCACGATTCCAATTGTTTCATTTTTCTATCAATTGTTATCGTTGCTCTTTATCCTCTAAAGTGCACTCCTTCACGCATGGGCGTATACAAACCATGCATCTTTTTGCTTGTTTGGTGCCATGATTGTTCTTGAATAATATGGAGAATATTTTTCTTCTAGGCTAAAGAAGCTGGGAGTACTCGCTTTTGTATGGGCGCTGCATGGAGGGATACGATAGGAAGAAAGACCAACTTCAAGCAGATACTTGAATATGTCAAAGAAATAAAGTAATTCAACTTCATTTTATTTTTGCCTTAATTATCAACTACTGTGAAATAAGTTTTATGGTTTTCTTATTCTGATTTATTTGAAAAACCTAATAATAGGTTGGCGTGGACTTTAATATACACTTAAGTTTTTAGCGATCACATTTCAAATGAGATAATGATTCAATCCATAGGTAGATATGATAACACTTGGGCTATCTTTGTCAATTTAGGGGTATGGGGATGGAGGTTTGTTGCACCCTTGGCATGCTGGATAAAGATCAAGCTGGTGAGCTCAAGAAGGCAGGTCTTACTGCATACAATCACAATCTTGACACTTCAAGGGAATAC
>Ga0209282_1002040_pt1 | contig 11482 bp, 6 predicted proteins | sample Mtrugardesep15_FD_187529 | JGI IMG/M metagenome (GOLD analysis project Ga0209282, IMG submission 187529) | Root nodule microbial communities of legume samples collected from California, USA - M. trunc garden sep15 (SPAdes) (version 2) | ecosystem: Host-associated > Plants > Roots > Nodule...
TTCAGATCTTGTTTTTTCTTATATTTTCTTAAAGTTATTATTTTTATACAAAAACAAAAAAACCCATTTTGTTTTTGTTGATTTATTGTTGTTTGAAAAAAACTTGTGTTGGTTGTTGTTGATTTTAGATGAAGGCTATGCCCTTACCTATTGAAGAATACATAGGAAAAGGTGTGTTAGATTTTGGTTCAACTGTTGTTGCTTCTTCAGATTCATATTTGTTTTCACAACAGCAAGAACAATTTTTGCAAAGGTGGAGGGAAAATTGTTGCTATGCGGGCATTGAGCCCAATTCTGTTGTTGTTTTTGACCTCAAAAAACCAAATCAACAAACCACTCCTACTTCATCCTCAACACTGTCTTCCTCACACGGTAGCGCCGGAGGCGGTGCTTCTACCGATAGCACCAACGGCGCAGCCACGGCAAAAGATAACAGCACCAACAGAAACATACCACAAGTTGAAGGTAAAAGATGTGGAATGGAGGATTGGGAAAGTGTGTTATCTGAATCACCAAGTCAAGATCAAGATCATTCAATATTGAAATTGATTATGGAAGATATTGAAGATGCATCTATGGGATTGAGCAAGCTTTTACAAGTTGGAACTAGTAATTCTCATTCTCAACAAGATGTTGAATTCAATGGTTTTAGTTTTATGGATCAACAAAGTTCTGTGCTTGACCCTATTTCTTCAAATGGTGGTAACAACAATAACTTTGTAACTAGCATTGATTCTTCTTCTGTTGTTGCTACTACTGCTGATTTCCCATTTGGTAGTAGAGGGATGAATCAAATTCAAAACCCTAATTTCAGTTCTTCACAAGTTTCACTTTCTCAGGGTGGTTTGTTTCATCAACATCAACAACATTCAATTGGGTCTCTTGATGAGAAGCTACCTCATCAGTTTGTTATGAATCAAAACCAAGCTCAGTTTATGCCTAACCCTAGTTTGGTTTTTCCTTTCACATACTCTCAGCTGCAAGAAAACCAAGAAATTCAACTTCACCCACCAGCTAAAAGACTCAATTGTGGAACAAATTATGAAATTCCAAAGATACCGTTTTTGGATTCGGGTCAAGAGATGTTTCTTAGGAGGCAACAACAGCATCAGCAGCAGCAACATCAGCAGCAGCTTCAACTGCTTCCTCACCATCTGCAGCAGAGGCCAATGGCGCCTAAGCAGAAAATGGGGAACCCTGGAAGTGGTGGCGGCGAAGATGTGTCGGCTCATCAGTTTCAGCAGGCTATAATTGATCAACTTTTCAAGGCTGCAGAACTTATAGACGCCGGTAATCCGGAACACGCGCACGGGATATTGGCGCGGCTCAATCACCAAATTTCTCCTATGGGGAAGCCTTTTCAAAGGGCTGCTTTTTATTTTAAGGAGGCATTGCAATTGCTTCTTCAATCAAATGTCAACAACAGCAACAACAGCAGCTTTTCACCAACTAGCCTCTTGCTCAAGATTGGTGCTTATAAATCATTCTCAGAAATCTCTCCTGTTTTGCAGTTTGCAAATTTCACTTCCAACCAAGCATTGCTTGAAGCTGTGGAAGGTTTCGATCAAATTCATATAATAGATTTTGATATTGGTTTTGGTGGACAATGGTCTTCATTTATGCAGGAGTTAGCACTCAGGAATGGTGGTGCACCTGCACTCAAGATCACTGCATTTGTTTCGCCCTCACACCACGACGAAATCGAGCTTAGTTTCACCAACGAGAATCTGAAGCAATATGCTGGTGAAATTAACATGTCATTTGAGCTTGAGATTCTGACACTTGAGTCTTTGAATTCTGTTTCGTGGCCGCAGCCCCTACGCGATTGCGAAGCAGTTGTGGTTAACTTGCCTATTTGCGCTTTCTCAAATTACCCTTCATACCTGCCTTTAGTGCTTCGATTCGTGAAGCAGCTCATGCCGAAAATTTTGGTAACATTGGACAGAAGTTGTGATCGAACTGATGCACCATTTCCTCAGCATATGATTTTCGCACTCCAGTCTTATTCTGGTTTGCTTGAATCACTTGATGCTGTTAGTGTTAATGTCCATCCGGATGTACTTCAGATGATTGAGAAATACTATCTTCAACCAGCAATTGAGAAGCATGTTTTGGGCCGTCTGCGTTCGCAGGACCGGACACTTCCTTGGAAAAACTTGCTCTTGACCTCGGGGTTCTCGCCGCTGACATTTAGTAACTTTACAGAATCACAAGCAGAGTGTCTGGTACAGAGGATTCCTGGTAGGGGATTCCATGTGGAGAAGAAGCAGAATTCGCTTGTTTTGTGTTGGCAAAGGAAGGATCTCATCTCGGTTTCGACTTGGAGATGCTGAGAGTGAAGGGAACAATCTTGCAAAGGTGCTTCATAACTTATATTACTATTTCTATTGATCTTTTTTTTCTTGAATATGCCTTGACTTATGATTCAATGCTAATTTGTCTATGTTTAGGATTTGTTATTTCCACCTATGATGGAAGTAAAAATATTATGTACTATTTCTTAATTAGCAACTGAATGGCAATTTATGAGCTCTTTTATGTGTAGTGATTTGTTTTGCTTTGAATATTGGCCTTTTATTTATGCTATTTGTGCATTTTATGTTGCCTAAATTGATGTGGTTTTCATGATTAAAGCTTTGCTTGATTCCTCACAAAGGTTCTCTCAATTACATGCTTTAGTTGTTAAGCTCAGTTTGTTATCTCTATACTGTTCACTATGGAATGAGGATTCTTAAGTTAGTTTGAATGGTTTTGCAAAAGTTAAGTTTCACAATGAGTTTTTCCGAATTGAATTATGCAGTTGGAATGACCGCATATATACACAGTCACACTACAACTTGTATTCCAACTTTGCAAACCAGATTCAAAATACAAAGTTGAAATGTGGGGACCGTCCGATCAAAAGATTGGCCGGTCCATATCTGCAACAACTTAAATACGTGACTGCAGGAAATCCATTTCCTCTTGCCACTGAAAAAGTGCAGGTTAAGCAAGGTTTATGAAATTCTTTTGGTTTGTGAGATGAGGAATTCTGTCTCAGTATGTTGTCTTAATCATTGCCAACGTAATTAGTAGACTGATCCTAATAGTTATCATCTTAGTCGTTCTACTCTGCATCGCATTCTATAGCCACTTTTCTTATGATACTTTCACCCAGACTACCATTAGTTTACTGTTTGTGGTTGATAGAGATGGTTAGACCTTCTGCTCGCACTTTGTGTGACTTGGCATGTTGGTGGTCCTCCCCAACCCTTCATTGAGTGTGCCCCCTCTAATATAATTTGTTTTCAATTTTTTTAAATAAAAAATAAACCACTAGTTTGATCATTGTTACTTAACCTACACAAATATCATATGGAAATAATTGTGTTTTGTAAATACAAATCTCTATAGATTGAAACTAGCCCTAGCTAGATATTAGGTCAGAGATTGGTTTGGACAATACTATGTTAGAATTAGACACGTAACAGAGAATTGGATGCATCTTAAAAGTAGTGCAGGACAAAACAAAAAGGTGGTGAAATGGTTATGCATTTTGGTCTTACTAGAAAAAGAAGTTATGTATCCTCCAATCTAGTAGTATGGACCTAACTCAGATTGATTGATTTTCTACCAAACCACCTCAAACCTGATAGAAACTGCAACTCATGAGACCTTATTAATAGCTAGAGATGTTATTCCACGACTCCTTGGAGAGTTATTCAATGTTTGTTTGTTTGGTTTTTAACCAAACCACGGTGTCATCGTGCATCTGGTGTGGATGAACACCTAAATAATTTGTTGCTTCGAGAAATTACGTTGAGCAAGCCATGGAGACGCACCCGAGTAGGAAGAAGGAAATGTGGAACCAAACATAGGCTTTATCGTATTTTTTCTCATGCTTTTTTTTGTTACAAAATCTTTTGGTGTCCCTCTAAAACGGGGCTCGGAGATCTTGACCGTGTTTCGGGCCACCATTGTCTTTGCCACCGATGAATCTTGATTTTGTTTTAGGATTCAAATCTTAATTTAGTTTCTCAACAGTCCCTCATTTTTTTTTTCTTTCATGAAAGACTTCTGTTTAGTTTGTTCGATGTATGAAAATATGAAATTAGTCAAATTATTTTTTGAAGTATTTAAAATTTTTGGTTAGTGCCTAGCATTTTGTCAATATATAGGACGAATTTTCATATATTTTTTGGGATCAATTATTATTTTTATGAGATTAAATAAAGAGAGAAATAGATGCCTTGAGTATTAGCAAAAAAATAAAAATAGATAACTTTTTTTTGAAGGAAGCAAAAAAATAAAAATAGATAACTTAAATACTAATTTAATGCCTGAATTATTTTTTGAATAAATCAATTGAAAACATTTATTTTTTCAATTTTTCTATTATGATTCATTTGCTTGTATGAATCAATCACCAAGGGTAGTTTGAAAAAAGAAAATAATATTATATTTTGCAGGATTGTGACACCTAAATTCTCGACTACCTGTATCCATTGCATATTAACTAATCTTGAATTTTTAATAATTATGTTATAGTCAATCATAATGGGGTTAAGTAAGGTGGTACTAGATTTATTTCACCTTTATTAAATTATTACCATTATCATAATCTGTGTGGCTGAACTTTCAAGACATTGTGTATCGTTTTATTTGGGCATGCCAACGCTTGTGAATTATAAATACATTGAACTAGAAGTTGTTTTACTAAATTATTTTTTTAATCAACCTCCCTAATGTAATCACATGGGTCTAGTGATAGTGGACCCCACTTCTAATTTAGTTTAAGTTTTTCTCTATCTTTAACTTTGAAAGCCTTTCATTTAACTATACTTTCATAAAACACAATCATAATATTTAATGATTGAGGCCATGTTGCATGAGAGAGATGTTTGGCTTCTCATTGTGATTATAATTATTCTAGCCTTAATTTTCTTTTAAAAAAGAATGACAAACACGTCATTTTCTTGCAAAACATTTTTTTAATACTATCATCATTTTCTATACTATATGATCTAACCCAAGATTGTAATTGTAATGGTTCATATACTTGCTTTTAGTTAATCATGTTGCAAATATTTTAATTATGTTGGTTAGGGATGCATGCCAGTGGTCCTTCTTGTCTCTGTCCCACCCATTTTTTTATTTTTTATTTTAAAAAAGAAAGAGAAAAGAAAAAAGAAAAATAGAAAATGGAGAGGACCACCCTTCAACCTTGGGCAAGTCATGAATATAATAATTAAAAAGAAAGAATGGTGGTGGTGGGGTTCCTTTATCAATTTGTTTTATTTAAGTAAAAGAAACTTGGTGGATAATTAAAAGAGTGGTACATGAATAAAAAGAAACATGGACAATGACATGAAAGGAGAAGGAAATAGAGTTAAGGAAATAGTGTAGAGATATTTAATGTGTTTCTCACAAAAATAGTATACTGATTTAGAATTAGATTTGATTGAGTCAAAAGAAATTAGAATTAGATTTAATGATGAAAATATAGAAAATCTTCAATGTCTAAAATTAGTAGAATTTAATTTCCATACACAACTGCCTACCTAAAAAATGGATAAGTAGGGTGAAGGTATCATGAAGGAAAGGAGAGTGCTTCCATCAATAAAGCATTTGTAGAAGTTTGGTGTGCCTCATTTCACAACTAATAATTTGTGTGATTTTCGTAGTTACCCCAAAAATCAATAAAATTCAATAATTATGATTAATTGACAGTATAAAAAAAAATGTCTACAGTGACAATGCATGAATTAGGAAAGATGAAGAGTTTACTGCAAGGTTAAGGATTATAAATTTTAGTTATTCCTTCCGTTACTTTTTATAAGAATACTTTACAAATAAGTTTTATCCTTAAATATAAGTCTATCTACAAATTTTTAGATATGTATTGTTATATGATTAAAAAATAAAGTCATATGACTTATATATCTGTGACCGGTGTTTACCGTGATTTTTGGTAAACAGCCGCTGGTTTTAAAATTAATTACTTGCAAGATCAACTAGTAAATTTTAAGACACATTGCGTTTGTTGTTTTCCAGAAATTGACGAATGTTTTTGATGTTCTTATTAAAAGATGAAAGTAACTATCGAGTTTAATGACGTTAAATCCGTCGAAGTTATTCCAAGTAAAAGGAATAGAAAATACTTAAAGAAACAAGTAAATTGCAAATGATTTTAAGAAAATAAACTTAAATTGCATTGATTGAAAGTAAATTGGTATACAGATTCATACATTGTGACTTGCTAACTCGTTTCTCTCTAAATGCGGATAGTTTGAGTGTAAGTTTTTAGTATGATTGAATTGTGACCTCTTTTTCCTATGAAAAACTAGTATTTATACTAAGAAACTATATACACATAGACATTCGAAACTATAAGTGCCACTAACGGACCAAAAGACACCTTTTCAATTTAAATTTCAAAAGCATGCCTCAGTGATGACAGTTATTTAATCATATATGAAACCAACCTACTCGACGGCTTCAATACTTTGTCGAACAATAATCTTCTAGGCAATGAATTTTTTTGAAGTCCAAAATCTCGACATGCATCTCTTTGTCTTTCGAAGTCAAGAATATAAGCTCTTCTCTACATACAAAGTGGCTCAGGACAAAAGGAAGGGTAGAGAAAATAGAGAAACTCTATAATATTCTCAAAGAAAGGTTTATATTATTTGAATGCTTCAATGCTTGAGTATGCCTAAACACTAGGTGGTGGGCCTTATTTATACTACTCTAGGAAGGCTCTCCATTACAAACTATAAATATCTAGAATCAAAGAAAAGTCTAGAGATATGTATACTCTAATACATAAAACTAGAAGGATCTAAAAAAGTTAACTAGTGCTTATTTAGTAGTGTCTAGTAGCTCCCTAATTATTCCCTAATATTCTAGAGACTTCTATATTATTCTTTAGTGTTCTAGAGGCTTCCACATTATTCTTTATTATTTAGAGACTTCCATATTATTCTTTAGCATTCTAGAGTCTTTCGTATCATTCTTCATCATTCTCTATCATTCTCCCCGGGTTGGAAGAGACTCGTCCTCGAGTCAAGAATTTCTTCTTCGTTCATCAGAAAACACCATTAATCTTCTAATATAAATCATTTATAGAATCCTTCTGTTGCTGAGTCCAAAGTAATCCAAGGACAAATCAGTAGCAACATTTTCCCAAGGTGGCTTAGGAACTGGACGAAACAGACATAACTTTGTATTATCCTTGAATGGTTCCTTTGCGAGTGAAAGTCCAAGTAGCTTGAATTCCACTTTTCCATCATTGAATTCATTGAGTAGTAGAGGTGCCAACTTGATTTTAATCACATCCTTCACAAAAGTGTAGGTGTTAGCATAACCATCACATATTGCATGATGATCATATTGACAAGGTCTCTCAAGAAAAAGGTGGCAAACATCCATAAGAATAACATCGCACCATAATTTTTCTTTATAATTGTTGTCAATCGAAAATGAAACAATAGAGTGTTGAGATATTGTTACCTCATCATTCTTGTTGAGCCATTGTAAATTGTATGGATCTTGATGCTCAATTAGTTGGAACTCTATCTTTTCTGCTATATAGTTTGATGCAATGTTTTCACATCTTTTGTTATCCATATCTTGTGAGGTGCAATGAGTGTGGAAGATATCATGTCCTACCCAAAGTTCTTCTTTGGTTCTTTTTGTTGTTTCCAAGCTTCTTTTAACCTCCAAAGATTCACCATATTTTGCAGGAAGATATTTATCATCATATATTGGTTTGTCATGCCCACCTTTCGCAAAAAATTCAGGAATGTCATCGGAACTATATTCATCATCATATATTGGATCTATGTTTCCCTCTTCTTCAAACACTTCACAGATGTCAGCACCAACATATTCTTCATCGTAGATTGGTTCTCCCATTGTCTCTTCTTCGAATGATTCATCGATGTCTTCTCTTTCTTCTTCAAAAATTTCATGTATTTCCCCATTAAAGATGGTGACTGCTTTACAATTCACACAATCTAAGGCTATGTGTCCATACCCTTGACATATGAAACATTTAGGTATATTGGTATTTCTCTCTTTGATTTTGCTATGTTGGGGTCTAAATGAGGAACGAGGTTGATGGGTTAGGGGTTTGTGATAATCAATATGATTTTGGGTGGATGAAAGAGGTTGGTATGAAGATGTTTTGGATAACTGTAATTGTGTAAAATACTCTTGATAATAGCAAGGTGGTAAATACTTACGGGATAGTTTTTGACGCATTTTCTCCCACGTCTTGATCTTGCTTTTTCCTTCACGCTTACGTTTTCTTTTAAGATTTTCCCACCAAATTGAAGTTTGTTTCTTCAGCTTGGCAGCAACGATCTTTACCTTTTGCTCTTCCGGAACCTCCTTATACTCAAATACACGTTCAATAGCCTGGAGCCAATCAACAAACTCATCTGATTGAAGTTCTCCTTTGAAATATGGAATGTCGACCTTGATATCATTCATCCGAGGTTGACATCGGTGTGAGCGAGTGCTTGTAGATGATGAAGAGTCACTACTAGAACCATCATTGTCAAATCTTCTTTGGTGTGCTTCAAATAAGGTTTGTTGGACGTTGATAGTCTCTTGTAGTCGTCGCCACATTTTTACCATCTCAATTTCATGAAAAGATCTTTCGTTTTGTCTTCTAAGTGGCATTTTCACAATGGTGGTCGATGATCCTTTTTTTTTTGGGTGAAGATCGTGGCGGTGCGTGGTTGTTTTGTTGGTGGTGAAGACTTGTTAACCAAGGGTTTTCTTCACTTCCCAAACAAATGACAGTGTTAGTTTTGCGAACAAAATGGCCGCAAAGTGAAGTTTTACAAAGGCAACTCTTTGCTCACTTGAAAACTCACTTTCCGTTGATTTTTTTGCTCAAACTCAACTTCGAGGTAGTTTTGCGAACAAATGGCCACAAAGTGAAGTTTTAAGAAAGCAACTCCTTGCTCACTTGAAAACTCACTTTCCGTTGATTTCTTTGCTCAAACTCAACTCTGAGGTATCGTAACCAGCTCTGATGCCAAATTGCGCTCATGGACAAAAGGAAGGGTAAAGAAAATAGAGAAACTCTCTAATATTCTCAAAGAAAGGTTTATATTATTTGAATGCTTCAATGCTAGAGTATGCTTCAGTATGCCTAAACACTAGGTGGTGAGCCTTATTTATACTACTCTAGGAAGGCTCTCCATTACAAACTAGAAATATCTAGAATCAAAGAAAAGTCTAGAGATATGTATACTATAATACATAAGACTATAACGATTCAGAAAAGTTAAGACTTCCCTAGTGCTTATTTAGTAGTGTCTAGTAGCTTCCTAATTATTCCATCGTATTCTAGAGACTTCTATATTATTCTTTAGTGCTCTAGAGACTTCCACATTATTCTTTATTATTCTAGAGACTTCCATATTATTCTTTAGCATTCTAGAGTCTTCCGTATCATTCTTCATCATTCTCTATCATTCTACTAAATTATTCTTTAGTGTTCTAAATTTAGCTTGTCGAAAATACAGACTAACAAATTGCCCCCCAAAAATATCTTTTTCGACTGATTTCATATAAAAGAAAGAAAAAGATATTTTTGAACTCTATCGAATACATGTTCTCCCCGTCGAATGTTGTGACATCATCATTAAAATTGAAAAGGCAGTTTGAAAAACACTTTATGGCGTCATCAAATAAGAGTTAGTGGGCCACATTTTAGTCATTGGGAACCCCATTTTCTCATTTTTCCATAACTGTCAGCTTAAGATGTTGATACCTGTCAATATCTAAGAGACTATAAAAGGTTTATACCTTTTCTTTTGTCTTTCCACTTCACTTTTGCACTTTACGTTTTCCCTTCTTCTTCATCAGAACTAAAAAATACCATTTTCATACCTTTAAGCTTTAAAAATTTTCACCGGAAGATTTTCTTCGAATCTTCCACCTCAATCACAAAGAAAAAACATGTAATTTCTTCGGAATCCAACCAAGAATCATGACGAATGAAGCAAGAACCTTTTAAAACTCTCAACAAAACGCCGCCCCCGTTAATTTCTCGGTGCAAGTTCAACTTGGAAACTGCAAATTGATTGAAGAATCAGACCTAAAGGACGAAAATGCCCAAATATGGAAATCTCAGGTACTAATTCCTTGCCCTAACTCGACACATGTATATTTAGGACCATTTCCTAAGAAAGCTGATAGCGACGAACTTAAGGAAATCTTTCCTTTATACGAAAAACTTTCGCCTATAATTTTCACTGAAGGTCCTTATGATCTTAGCTACATAGATGCTAGGGTTTTTAGGTCAACCCCAAAAGTCGACATAGAAGCTTATATTAATTGGCTCAACAAAGTCGAAAAGAAAAAAGGGGACTTTTGAAAAAATCTAGGGATTTTCAATTTAATCCAACAGTCGAGACATGGTCCTAGATATCAAAAGCATATGTTGATTGCTGCACTTCATTTTTGGAATGCTTCGACTAGTAGTCTCCACCATAAATGTGGAATGCTTACACCCACACTCTTGGATGTTGCTGCCATTACTGGCTTAAAACATATTGGTGAAACCTTCGACCCCGACAACTTTTCATCTAATCTTCATTTTGAATTCACAAGGGCTCTATTTGGTTTATACATCAAAGACCATCATGAGACTGAAACTGACGACGTTACAAATGAAGAACATATAGCCTTCTTAACCTTTTGGTTGTCTCTGTACGTTTTCTGTACGAAATCTATTCAAGTGGCGAAGGGTTTCAGAAATTTGGCTATCCAACTCCACAAAGGAAGTCTAATTTGCCTAAGCAAGCTTATCCTAGGTTGTTTATATGAAAGCCTTAATTAAGGAGCCATTGAGATGAAATCTCAAGGGAAAAGGTTGTTAATCTCTGGTCCAATTTGGTTATTTGAAATGTGGCTTCTTGCCATTTTCAAATCGAAGTTCGACCTGTTTCTCCCTGAGGATTATCACAAAGCAAACGAGCAAAGAACAACTGGATGAATTGGACTTGTATTGCTTCAATACAGAGATGCACACAAATCCAGTAAAACCCCTTTTTTCTGAAGCTTTCAATACTTTTTTACATTGTGATACATTTACATCTTCTTTAGCACCATCTTCAAAAAGAACTTGTGGATCGGAATGGTTTACAAGGGACTTTCTCGAAAAAGACATGGAGTATGAAGAAGAAACCAATGTTATTTGGAAATTTTATTTAACTCCCACTTTCCTTTCTAGTAGGATCTCCTCTAATAAGTCAGCATATTTTTATTTGTTGTATTGTTATCAACCAAATTTATTGGCAAGACTGTCATCGCGATTTTCAGGTTTCAAGTCATTAATTAGGCTTGAACCTTTCGATCATTGATGTCTCTATTTTTTTTGGGGAAGGGTAAAATTGAGAAAACCCTTAGAAATTCTAAGTTCGGGGCAATTTTCGCTACGGGAAGGTGTTAGGCACCCGCAACGACTATAGTACTCTATAGG
>Ga0209282_1002041_pt1 | contig 11482 bp, 14 predicted proteins | sample Mtrugardesep15_FD_187529 | JGI IMG/M metagenome (GOLD analysis project Ga0209282, IMG submission 187529) | Root nodule microbial communities of legume samples collected from California, USA - M. trunc garden sep15 (SPAdes) (version 2) | ecosystem: Host-associated > Plants > Roots > Nodule...
ACCCAGCTCGCCATAGCGAGCATTACCCTAGAACTCGCGAGGCGAGCACTCCAACTCGCCATAGCGAGCAGGACCTTAGTTACTCGCGAGGCGAGCATTCCCACTCGCCATAGCGAGTTCTGTCAGAGCTTAGAACCTGTTCTGTTTGCGACCTGTAGTCGCATGAGACCTTGAGAGATGACCTTGGGGTAGCTTAAGAGGCTTTTAATGATGATTAATATAATCTGTAATGATGGAACATGATGATTGAGATTACTTATGATGATTTATGAAGCTTTTACGTGTTATATGAAGTGAATAAGTTATGAAAACTTGATGTACATGCGATGTTTTGTAATATTGATGTTATACCTTGTGATGTGCTTGCTGCCATGTTGCTGTTTACTTATGTATAGTTGCTGCATGTGTCAGTCTATGTTGATTAAGATGTTCCGCGACGTTTATGATGTTAACTTGTTTAAGTTAAAAAGTGTTGAGTCTCATGCATACTCATTCTATGATGGGGGCTTATGCCCTGGAGTTTTTACTCACCAGCGACGAGGGCTTATGCCCTGGAGCTTTGCTCATCAGCGACGAAGGCTCATGCCTTGGAGTATATTTATGCTCAATAGCGACGAGGGCTCATGCCCTGGATTGGTACCACATGCATATAAGACGTAGGGTTGCATAGTCAAGTGATGATGTCGAGTCGAGTCGTCTAAGATATTTACTAAGATGTTTATGATGTTGATTGTGACGATGCTAAATGATGTGTTGTTTATGTTGATGTTCTAAATGCTAGATGTCTATCTGTGATATGTTGAATTATGTTTGGTTGTTGAATTGTGATTATTTGATTACATGTTTAATATAATTATTTGTGAATCTCACCCCTTCTGCTGGAATTGCCGCCTTGTGGGCAAGTGCAGGTAACCAAGATTAGGTGCAGACGTGTGAGGATTTCTGCAGTCGAGTCTAGGTGCTCTGATACGTAACGGGATGGGGGACCTTCCTTATTTTCTCTGTTCCTTGCGTATTAAGTTATTTTACATGCTTGTGTTTATTTTGAAGATTTTGTTAATGAGACGTTGATGAGGCCTGCGTGCCAAAGACTTTTGAGATGCTTTTCTTTATGATTTTTCCGCTGCGATAATGATTAATATTTTACGAAGATTTAAATGTTTATTTATTCATTGACATGAGATGTTTTTAGAAATGTGATGCCCTGTTTATGTGCTTACTCTGATGCATGACTATCTTTTTAAAGAAATTTTTAAGTTGGGAAAACGGGGTGTTACACTTGTTGCTTAGTTTCCTTCTTGAATTCCTCATTGCTTCTAAGCAGATTTTCTTCTCTTATCCTGGTTTCTTCTAGCTTAGCTTCAATGGAAGTCTTGTACTCAAGTAGTAGTAGTTTCTGATCCAGAAGCTCTTTCCTTAGCTATTTGTTTTCCCTTTCCAAGATTGTGTTTCTTTGTAGTAGTTTCAAATCCGTAGAGGCTGACTTGAAGTTAATCTTGTTCAACCAGTCTAGATTCAGCTTCCTTGGATGAACACAGCTAGGAATAACACCAGCAACATCTCTTCCTGTTAAGCACAAGGGAGTCTTCACAAGAGTTCTACTGACAGCTACTTCTTACATATCATTGACAATTCCTCTCAACCAATCCTGAAGGTTGTTCTGAGCAGTGTCTTGAGCATCAAAAGAAGACCTTTGAAGTTCAGACAAGACAAAGTCCACTCTTTCTCTTAGTCTCCTCCATTGCTTCTGATAGCTGTCTTCATGAACCAAGTTGTTTCTTGCTCCAATCAACTTGTTCAGCTTCTTGAATATGTTCTCACACACATTTGCCAAAATAGTAGAATCTAGAAACAAGGTGGGTGGAGAAGAGATATTTTTAGTTCTAACAGGAGCACATGTTTGAAGAGCTAGGTTAGAGGATGAGTGTTGGTCATTTGTAGATATTTCAGGTTCAAGAATAGAGTTGGTTGCAGGAGATTGGTCAACAATAACTTGTTCATGAATAGATAGTTCAGGAACATCTTGTTCAGGAACAGATAATTCAGGAACATCTTGTTCAGGGTGAGTTTGTTCAGGGTGAATGACAGAATCTGTATAGGTTAATGAGGCCATTTATGAGTTTGATGTTTGTTGTTAGTGGCTTTCGGTTATAACTTCATCAGAAGCTAAGTCAGAGGCTCTTTCTAGGTTGGTCTCATAACTTGGTAATTCTCCTGAATAATGATTTATCAGACCCTGAATGATAGATGGTTCATTTGTTTCGGTAGTTGGTTTGGAAGGAGATAATGATACCTCAATGTTGGCAGACTCAGACCCTGTGTGATCATCTACACCCTCTGCATCAGCAGAAACAAATTCAATAGGTTCAATCATGGGTGGTTGCAATGGATGATCAGCAGGTAGTCTTACACACGCATTGATCCTTCTTTGTTGCATGACATGTATCCTTTCTTCAACATAAGGATACATAGGAACAAAAGTATCACTATCTGGTTTTTTTTGAGTTTTGGTGGATGATGATGGGGATAAACACTTATTTAGATTTTCATAGACTTTGTTTAATGGAATGTCATCCATATCTGAAGAGGTTGATGAGGAGGTTGAGAGGGAGGTTGTGGTTTACCTAGAGTCAGAGGATGTACTAGATTCTATATTTAATATTTCAGTAGTGTGAAGAGAATCAGTATTACCTATGTTAGCTTCTGAAGCATCAGCTTCTGAGCAGCCAGCTTCATCCTGAACTTCTTCAGTAGCCTTCATCAGTTCATCAGCCACTACCATTTGCTGCAAATTCTCTGTAAGTTCAATTCCCAGTTGAGCAGCTTCAACTATGGATTCCTTTATCAGAACTTCAGCAGGTACTTCAATTTCCTTGACAAGCTGAAGTGCTTTCTCCAAAGCAACAACATCAGCAATTCTTTTCTTTGTAACCTCCCTTGAAACAATCTCAGTTGCTTCTTCTACTTCCTCTTCTTCTTTAGAAGCAATCTTCAGCTTCCTAACATGTTTCCTTTTCTTCTTAGGAACTGAGAGTTGAGCAGGTTGAGGTTGTGGAGATTCAGCTTCCTTGCCACTTCTGGTTCTTTTGTTCAGGACCTTTGTAGGGTCTAGATGCTGAACTTCCTCTAGGATGGTTGGCATACCAAAACCAGTTGCTTCTGCTTGAGTAGCAACTTTGGATTTCTTTGTCTTCTTCTTATAGGGTTCAGAAGCTTCTTCAGCAGCTTCTGACAGGTATTCTTCTTTGGTCAGCTTTCTCTTCTTCTTGGATGCAATGGGAAGAAAACCACCAAACATTGTCTCAGGAACATCTTCCATCCTGATGGTCTCTCCTGTTGTTTCATAATGCTTCAAGATGTAGATGACTCTTACATCAAAAGGATCTTGTAAATAGGTTGGAGGAAAGTTAACCATCAAGTTAGATACAGCTTCAGACTCCTTCAAATCTGTAGCCAGCTTTTTGTAGTCCTCTTTCTTGATAAGCTTCATATGCCTCAAGGTGCTACCATTGATCACCTTTCTAGTAACTGTGCCCAGCTGCTTATCATACGAGACCTTGGATGTTCTGATAGCATCCAAAATTCCACCTTGATGAAAGATTTCAGAGAGAAGTCTTCCATAGGGCACCCAACACATGTTGATTGTTTGACTCTCTTTCAGAGTCTTAATCACGTGTCTAAATATGTACTTAGTTACATTAGCCTTTTCCTTAGTCATGAGGAAATGAAGGAAAACTTTGTGATCCAATGAATGTTGGTCTCCACCACCACCTTTTGGTAGGAAATTTTCATTTTGGATCTTCAGGAGTAGCTTGTGTTCCATGCTCAAGTCACAGTACTTTCCTTTTTCGTACTGTTGAACATAGTCTTGTTCACTGTTTCATTCCAAGGACTGGTTTTGTTGTTATCCAAGCCACTAACATACCTTCCTTCATATGCTCTCCTGATTAGCCAAGCAATCTGTTTTTCTGAAATGAACACTGAAATCCCCATGATGCTTGACCTTATTTCAGTGACAGTGAAGGGTTCCAAACCCGTTTCTTCTCTTGATTTACCAGCTAAACTGAGATCAATCAGAACCTTCTCGTCCATCTCAAGTTGAGCAGCTTTGTGATCATACACTTGTGCTCTAACCCAAAAGTGCCTTACCAGGTTCATGTAGGTTGGACCATTTAGCATATCAAAATAGATGAGAAGATCCTAAGCTTCGTAGAACTTCTTGACGTCGCAACCATGTTGAGCTAAAGATGTGAAGTCTACAGGATTTTCTACTTGAATGTTGAGATCTCATTCTTCTAGAGACATTGTTCTTCCTCTGATTTCATAGGCAGGAGTTTCTTGCATGGATGATTCTAGAACTGAACTTGAGGATGCCATTGATGAGAGTGAAGTTTTTAGGGTTCTAAGATTTTTGATTTTGAGAGAGTTTTCACGGAGAACGGTCTAAAATCAGAAAGTGTGAGTAGTGTGTGAAGTTTGTCTAAGTGATTTGAGTAAAACGATTGCAATTCAGAAAGGGACAAACAAACACAACATTACAAATAAGCCACGATGGATTATATCAAATGAGCTGCCAAGTTAGTGGGACAGGTGTTACTAAAAAGTAACTTCCAACGTTTCCACTAACTCTGCTATTCAGGAGCAAAAAGTACAGCTTTCTGAAGTTAAGATGCTGATGTCATCTTCAGAAGCACATTTTCCTAAGAGTCTCGGTTAAGAGCTTCTGATGGACCATAGCATCTGAACTAACTTCAGGACCTAACTTCTTGTTCAGGACTAAGCAAATTTAATCAGACACAAAGTGCATGTTCAAATTTTTCTTAATAAAATCAAATCTATCCACAGTTAAAGGTTTAGTGAATATATTAGCCCACTGATGTTCAGTATCAATGAATAGTATATCCAAGATTCCTTTTTGAACATAATATCTAATAAAAGGGTGTTTGATTTCACTATGCTTGGCTCTTGAATATAGAATTGGATTTTTTGACAAACAAATAGCAGCAGTATTATCACAGAAAATGGGAATACTGTTAGCATCAATATGATAATCTTCCAGCTGATGTTTCATCCAAAGTAGTTGTGTACAACAACTTGCAGCTGAGATGTATTCTGCTTCTGCTGTAGACATAGCAGTAGTTGCTTGTCTTTTGCTATCCTAGGATATCAGATTCTCTCCCAGGAACTGACAGTTACCACTGGTTGATTTTCTTTCAATCCTGTCACCAGCATAGTCAGCATCCTAGAATCCAACCAACTTATAATCTAAGGATTTCCTGTAAAGGAGTCCAAGATTTGTTGTTCCTTTTCAGATACCTGAAGATTCTCTTATAAACAATGATGCCAAGGCACAAAGAGGAATCTTACTTTCATCAATTTGGATGTACCTGCTACGTTCTAAATAACAAGCTCTACCTGCTACTAAAAAGATTTCTCTTTGTGCCTTGGCATCAATTTTTTTTAGGTAAAGCTTGTTGTTTTTAATAGAATCTTCAGGTATCTGAAAGGAACAACAAATCTTGGACATCTTTACAGGAAATCCTTAGATTATAAGTTGATTGGATTCTGTGATGTTGACTATGTTGGTGATAGGATTGAAAGAAAATCAACCAGTGGTAACTGTTAGTTCCTCGGAGAGAATCTGATATCTTAAGCTAGCAAAAGACAAGCAACTATTGTTATGTCTACAGCAGAAGCAGAATACATCTCAGCTGCAAGTTGTTGTACGCAGCTACTTTGGATGAAACATCAGTTGGAAGACTATCAGATTAAAGCTAACAGTATTCCCATTTTCTGTGATAATACTGCTGCTATTTGTTTGTCAAAGAATCCAATTCTACATTCAAGAGTCAAGCATATTGAAATCAAACACCATTTTATTAGAGATTATGTTTAAAAAGGAATCTTGGATATACAATTCACTGATACTAAACATCAGTGAACTGATATATTCACTAAACCTTTAATTGTGGAAAGATTTGATTTTATAAAGAAAATTTTGGACATGCACTTTGTGTCTGATTAAATTTGCTTGCTCCTGAACAAGAAGTTTGGTCCTGAAGTTAGTTTAAAAGATATGGTCCATTAGAAGCTCTTAACTGAGATTCTGAGGAAAATGTGCTTCTGAAGATGACATCAGCATCTTAACTTCAGAAGCTGGATTTTGTGCTTCTGAATAGCAGAGCTAGTGGAAACGTTGGATTTACTTTTTGGTAACACCTGTCCCACTAACTTAACAGCTCATATGAGGTTATCTAACGTGGCTTAATTGTATTGATGTATAACATAAGAGGGCAATGATGATTTTAAGCTTTGAATGTACTATCTCGCGCCCCCAATCGTCATTAATGATGTATTTGTTTGTACCCTCTGAATTGCAATTATTTGTCTTTACTCAAATCACTTAGACAAAACACTCACTACTCACTTCACAACCTACACTTTCTATTTTCACACTGATCCTCTGCGAAGCAAAAGTTCATCCTTCTCAATCAAAACCCTAGAACCCTAAAACTTCATACTCATCAATGGCATCTTCAAGCTCAGTTCTAGAATCAAACATGCAAGACAATGCTCAAGGAACCTCCACTCAAGAAACTCCGGCTTATGAAATCAAAGGGAGAACCATGACGTTAGAAGAGTGGGATTTAACTGTACAAGTTGAAAGTCCGATGGATTTCACATCTCTGTCGTATCATGGCTGCAACATCAGAGAGTACTACGAGTCTCAGGACCTCATTAGTTACTTCGACATGCTGAACGGTCCAACATACATAAATCTTATAAGACATTTCTGGGTTAGAGCTCATGTTTATGATAAAAAGGCTGCCCAACTGGAAATGGATGAAAAGGTGTTGACTGACCCTACCCTGGCTGGTAAAACAAGAGAAGAAATGAGTTTGGAACCATTTACTTGTATTGAGGTTAGGTCAAGCATCATGGGTGTTTCAGTTTTCATCTCTCAGGAAGTGATTGCGTATGTAATCAGGAGAGCTTCTGAAGGTAGTTTCAAAGATGGCATTGACAACAACAAGAAGAGTCCCTGTAATGAAATAGTTAATAAAATTATGTTCAACAGCAAGAAGAAAGGTGTTTATAGCGACCTAACAATGGAAAAGAAAATGCTTCTGAAGATTTAGAATGAGAATCTTCTACCTAAAGGAGGAGGTTCTGATAAACCTTCATTGGAGCACAGGGTGTTCCTTCACTTCTTCATCAGAAAGGAAAAAGCAAATGTTCCCACGTATATCTTCAAGCACATGATCAAGGCTCTAAGAGAGAGTCAAAAAATCAACAGAACCTGGGTTCCCTATGGTAGACTCATCTTAGAAATTCTTCATCAAGGAGGGTTTCTGAAGGCTCTGAGTGACACAAGAGTCTTCACTGATCATCAACTTGGCACAGTACAGGAAAAATAATCAATGGAAGCACTTTGAGAAACATGAATCTGATCAAAAAGGATGTCTACAAGAAGCTGGACACAGATATCAAGGAATCCAGAGAAATATCCAATCTTATGGAAGATTTCCCTCCAATCTGCAAACAAGATCTAGTTGGTGTGCAACTATACTTCATTCATGATCACTTGGAAACCACTGGAAAGACTATCCAATTGGAGGATATACCAGAACAAATGTATGGCGGTGCTCTGCCAGTAGCAAAGAGCAGAAAGTCAAAGAATAGAGCACTCACAGAAGCTGAGTATCTGGATGATGATGCTTCTGAACAACCTTCTAAGAAAGCTAAGAGAGCTAATAAGGAGAAGGCCTCTACTCAAGCTGACCCTGCAGTATCAAGAAGAGGTTAAGGATTTAGCTCCTGCTGAAGTACTAAACAAAAGAACTAGAAGTGGCAAGCAAGCTAAACCTTCACCACCTCAACCTGCTCAACCTTCCATTCCAACAAAGAAAAGAAAACATGTTGTCAGGAAGCTTAAGACTGCTCCTGAAGAAGAGGAAGATATTGAAGAAGCGACAAAGCTTGTATCAAGAGAAGTCAGAAGAAGGAAGGAAACTGATTCTGCTGTGAAGAAAGCACTTTAGCTGGCTAAGGAGATTAAGATACCTGCTGGAGTTCTGGCAAAGGAATCTACAGTTGAAGCTGCTCAACTGGGATTAGAGCTCACTAAGAACCTGCAGCAGATGGCAGTGGCTGATGATTTGGTGGAAGCTACTAAAGTTGTTCAAGAGGAAGCTGGCTGCTCAAAAGCTCCTAAAGGTAATATTGATTCTCTACACACTACTACTGAAATAGTTAATATAGAATCTAGTAATTCCTCTAACACTAGGTCAAACTCAACCTCCCTCTCAACATCTTCATCAACCTCATCTGACATGGATGACATTCCACTTAACAGAGTCTATACAATTCTCAACAAACGTTTGTCCCCATCACCATCCACCAAAACTCAAAAAAAGCCAGATTATGATACATTTGTTCCCATGTATCCTTCTGTTGAAGAAAGGTTACATGACATGCAACAAAGAAGGATTGATGCTTGCAAAAATCTACCTGCTAATCACCCATTACAACCACCTATGATTGAACCTATTCAATTTGTTCCTGCTGATGTAGAGGGTGCAGTTGATTACACAGGGTCAGATTCTGCAAATATTGATGTATCATCATCTCATCCTAACTCTCCAACCCAAACAACTTAAACTTCTGAACCATCAATCATTCAGGACTTGATGAATCATTACTCAGATGAATTACCTAGTTATGAGTCCAACTTAGAAAAAGCCTCTGACATAGCTTCTGATGAAATTATGACAAAAAGCCCCCATCAACAAATACCTAACCAAGAAATGGCATCATCAACCAATCCAGATTTTGTACTTATTCCTGATCATATTCACACTGAACAAGATGTTCCTGAACTATCTATTTCTGAACAATCTGTTCCTGAACCAGATGTTCTTGAACCATTTGTTCCTGAACAAGTCATATCTAACCAATTATCTGCAACCAACACCATTGTTGAACCTGACACCTCCACAATTGACCAACCTTCATCTTCTAGCTTAGCCATTCAACCTTGTGCTCCTGCAAAAACAAATGTCCCTTCTCCACCAACCTTGTTTCTAGATTCTACTATTCTAGCAAATGTGTGTGAGAATATTTTTCAGGAGCTGAACAAGTTGATTCAAACAAGGAACAACTTGATTCATGAAGACAGCTACGAAAAGCAATGGAAGAGATTGAAAGAAATAGTAGACTTTGTCTTGACTGAACTTCAGAGATCCTCCTGTCTTGATGCTCAAGACTCTGCTCAAAACAAGCTTTAAGATTGGCTGAAAGGGGTTGATAACAATTTGCAAGAAGTCAAAGTTCCAAGATACAGTATTGTCCTTTCTTTTGCTTCTTGAGAAAGGTCGCACATTCTGTTCTGATGTGACCATATCCTTCACATTCATGACATTGTACACTTTTGTATTGATTGGTCTTTTCTTTAGTACCGTTCTCCTGCTTATCAATGTTGAATATGATCTTCTAACCATTTCCTCTTGATCTTCTGTTTACTTGCTTCAGGATCCTGCTGAACTGTCTTCCGAGCAGCACCAGACTCTCTGACAAGTTTTCATCATCCACAAAATCTTTGTGTGCCTCCTCATCACCAGTGTTTGCAGAAAAAGCAACCCTTTTACCTTTCTTCTTAGTATTATTATCAACAACAAGCTCAAAATTTTGAAGTGACCCTATTAGCTCATCCACTTGCATACTGGTGATGTCTTGTGCTTCTTCTACGGCAGTGACCTTCATATCAAACTTCTTGGGAAGAGACCTAAGAATTTTCCTCACTAGTTTCTCATTTGACAATTTTTCTCCAAGGGAGTCAAATGAGTTAGCCATATCAACCACATTCATATAGTAATCTTGTATTGTCTCATCCTCCTTCATTTTCAAGCTCTCAAATTTGGTAGTTAGAAGTTGGATCCTTGAGCTTTTTACCTTGGATGTGCCCTCATGTGCAGTTCTGAGGATATCCCAGGCATCCTTGGCAACAATGTACTTTCTTGATAAGCCTGAACATGTTCTTGTCCACCCCATTGAAAAGAGCATTTAAGGCTTTATTGTTTCAAGGGCCAACTCATCTTCAGCAGAAATCCATTCTTCTTCAGGTTTTAAAACTGCAGTTTTATTCCCATCTTTATCATGTCCCATTGGATGTTCCCAACCTTTCAACACTGCCTTCCAAGTCATGCTGTAAATAGATTTAAGGAAAGCACTCATTCGTGATTTCCAATAATCATATTTAGTTCCATCCAATATAGGTGGTCTGTTAACAATCCATCCTTCATTCTCCATACTGCCAGAAATACCTTCCTCTGGATCTCACCCAAAAAACAGGCAGGGTGCCTGCTCTGATGCCAATTGAAATTCTGGTACGTTATACTTAAGATGTTCTATACGATGTTTCAACACAAGTTAAAGAATTCAGATGTTGTATATGATGTTTAGAACATTAAGCTAACATTAATAAACAAAATAAAACAGAAATAACAGACAAGGAAATAAACAACACAGTGAGTTTGTTAACAAGTTCGGTGCAACGTCACCTACTCTGGAGGCTACCAAGCTAGGAGGAAATCCACTAGTGTAGTCCGTATTCAAAAGCTCTCAGCAAACTCCTTGTTTACACTTTATGACCTAGGACCTACCCGTCTAGATTTCAACCTACGAACTCCTAGATCTTAGATCCCATCTCACTCCCTTACACTTGATCACAGACTCTGTGATTCTCACAATACATACACAATTAATTAAAACGAAGTTACCTTCAAAACATAACAACTTACATCGTGCTTCACAGTTTTGGTGCAGTGCACAATCTACCTAACTCTTTGCTTCACAGCTTCAGAGTAGTGCACATAATACAACTCAAAACACAGTCCTAAACATGAATCAAAGTGATACACGAAAGGGTCACAATTAACAAAGACTCAAAACCCTAAAAATTCTAATCTTTTTAGTGTGGCGGCTTTGGTGAGTGAATTAGGTCTTGTAGTCTTGTATATATACTGAAGTAATAAGGGTCAAATAATCTCGTTGGGCTTTAGAACAAACAGTGATCTGTTTCACATAAACCAGAACCTGATAGGAAAGTCCTAAAAAGTAGGTACATCTTTAGGAAGATCCTGATCACCTTCAAACTTTCCTAAGTAGATACACTCCTTGAGGAAATCACATAAGATCTGATTCTGTGCTAAAAACACGCAGCTTGACCAACAAGAATAAACGTGGATTCCTTAAATAAACAAACGTGTGCGTAAAACATGGCAAGGAACAGGACACACGAAACCATGCCTGGATGTTGGAACATTGTGTTCCACATCTGAAGTGAATATTTGTTTTAGGCAAAATTGAAGCCAACATACAAATATCCAACATAACCTTAACACTAAACTAACCGAGAAAAGTTCTTTCTTCATTTCATATAAGAGAGATGGGAATTCTTTGATTATTATGGCATTTTTAATTG
>Ga0209282_1002042_pt1 | contig 11481 bp, 11 predicted proteins | sample Mtrugardesep15_FD_187529 | JGI IMG/M metagenome (GOLD analysis project Ga0209282, IMG submission 187529) | Root nodule microbial communities of legume samples collected from California, USA - M. trunc garden sep15 (SPAdes) (version 2) | ecosystem: Host-associated > Plants > Roots > Nodule...
TTCTTAAACCCTTCCTGGGTTTTGTTTAGATTCTTCTGTTAACTTTACGTTCATTTTATGACTCGTTCCTAACTATCAAAATCATTATTAAACTAAAATTTATGTTACGATTATTAAAAATAAGTTTTCATTTTGATCAAGTAATAATTACAACATTTTTTATAAAAACTAATTTGTTTTAGTTACTTAATCAATGCTCCTGAGACATTATTTAATATTCTTCTAATTTAATTCATATAAATAGTGAATTGAGTTCATTCGATTATAACAATTCTTAGTTAGATTATATTTAGTTAAACTAAAATTTATGTTCCTCCTCCTGAGTCGTTTAAGGTTTGTGTACGATTATCAAACATAAGTTTTCATTTTTGATCAAGTAATAATTACACCATTTTTTATAAAGAACTTTTTTTTTTTGAAAGGACCATTTTTTATGAAGAACTAACTTGTTTTTAGTTATTTAATCCTGAGACATTATTTAACATTCTCCTAATTTGATTCATATAGATAGAGAACGGAGTTCATTCGATTATAACAATTCTTAGTTAGATTATATTTAGCATACAGTAGAAATGTTGATTACAATTTCTGAAGTATCGGAGATTAACAAGTGCTCTTACGACAGGGTAGCACTTGGGTAACATTGTGGTTGGTGACATTGATCAACCACAATGTCACAACTGTCTTTCTTCTTTTTCTTTCATAATATTTTTTTCCTTTGTACACGTGTGTCATTTTGGTTGGCCAATGTCACCAATGTCATCGACCATAATATCATCCAAATATTTTCCCTTAGGACACTAGCTAATGAAACAAACATGGTGCAAATATCTTGAAACGTGTGCAATCTAACTCTTAAAAAGTGTAATAAAACAAGAGAAAGTCTAACATAGTCACAAACCCAAATCAAAAAAAATTAGACACACTCACATAAAATGAAAAAATTAAAACAAAAATAAATCAGTCGCATCAATCAACATCATTTAATTTTATTCTCATTTAAATTTTGCTATGTTTTGTAAGTGTGCCCAAATCATTTTGATTTGGAGTTGTGCCCATCTAAGACTCTCTCCCTGAAAAAGATTTGATTGACACATATACAATTGCTCCTAACTCAAGTAATCATTCATTCAACTATTTGAGCATCGGTTCACACTTAATTCGGTTGTAGGTCGTTTTTGGCTAACAACTTAAATTATTTTTGAGGTATAATAAGAATTAAAACTTGAACTTGAACAGAATAGGACCATAACAAATAACCTTTTTACTCACTCCGGATAACATGCATGGAACATGAACAAATTCAAATAAGCTCTTGATTGTACCGGCGAGTTTATGAATCAAGTCATCGGAAGTTTCACAAGTTTACCTAGACTCATGAGTTTCACAATTTTGCCCAGGAAGATTGATTAGTCAAGTTACATATCTAGTATTTCTTCATGTAACCTCAGGCCTACAAAAATAAAGACATGTGCTACTTGTACACATGATTTTTATATGGATAAATTACGTTGTTATTCTTTTTTGTTTACTACATGTACTTCATCAGTGACTTTGCGAGTTTTTTAGTCCACACTAAAAATCATCCATCATAGTCTTTGCTCATGTGTTCTTTTGAGATTTCCAACTGTCACGGTTCATAATGTTGAAGTGAGCATGTTTAGCCACGCATTGTTGAATATATGATCTAAGTTAAATCTTTTTGAATAATGGTTGAAAAGACTGTTCTTGTTAAACATACAAGTGGTAGCATGGACACAGGATTAGCATTCCAAATGCAGTCTTCTGTTGCAATTTTTTCAGTAATATTCTATGATATTGCATTTGCTATAAGTGATGAGCAAGAAAACCGAAACCAATTCCAATTTGGAACAGAGAAAATGAAACTTTGGTGCAAGGATGTACTGAATTTGCACAGAAGCTGAAGCTACAAAGGCACGTAGTGCTGGTATTAATTTGAGTCTGCTTAATAATATTATGCCACTAGATTTGACTAGGGTGTGCAGTGAAAAAATAAGTTTGATGGTTATATATACGTGAATTGTTTCTTGAAGTTGACCATAAAAAAGTCTTAACAACGATGGTATGGTATATAAATCTACAAGATAGATATACTTTGTTCCATGATTTCTGCAAGGGAAAAGATGCTTAACTGTATTGTGAACTAATTATCATCTAGCCTTAAATTTAATTTTAATATCGATTTTCATCCGCAATGTAAGGTATGGTTGAAATTTGAACAAGAGTAATATTTGTTCTATGTGATGAACAAGAGAATTGGAACCGAGTCCAAATTAAAAAGACAATGATAAGAACCTGAACCAGCAGTTACCAAGCCATGAAGTGCTGGTTTGTCAATTTCAATACGTTTTTAATAAACTCCGAGTATTATGATTCTGGATTCCATGATAATAAGTGTGACTGAAATTGTTAGAATTGAGAAAAAAGATGGAGATACTGATGATCTCTTTGTATATTGATTGAAAGAAAATTTGATTCTGTTACAAGTAGTTAACAGCAATATTTATAGCTTGACATTTTCCTGCACTAAACTCAGATTATCCTACACTAACTATGTGGCAGACTGAGAACTGTCACTTAATTTAAAGAAAGAAAAATAAGTCCTGTCACTAGCTTGATACTTTTACTTCTACAAGGGACTCATTGCTCGACTAGTAAAGACGTGCGCCTGGTCTGTGTTTGGATAAGGAGTACTGGTGCTGTTGAGTAAATTCAGCATATATTTATGTTTGTTATTGAACTGTAAAAGTGATAATTGGGAAAATGTAAGAGGTGTTTGTGTGCCTTTTTTGATCGTTTTGCTGTAAATATGCTTGGGTACATCTTGTACCAGCTCGTGTTTCATAATGAAGTTTCGTTGGCTTTTCCGGGAAAAATAAATTGAAATCTGATTACTAACATTTTTACTTGCTTTCTTGGTCTCAATGTCATATGATGTTTGTAATCTACAGAAGCTTTATTTGTCTAGTACAATTATATCTAACTAACTAGCTACTAAAATTACGATAATTAAGCTAAAAAAAGTGATATTATCATAATTACCAATACATGATTGTGATTTGTTTCTTAAAACTCTTGAAAGCTTGAACAATTCTTTCAAGCTACAGACATTACAGAACATTAAATATAGTACGGTGCCAATAACATATTTTCAATAGAAATGAATTTTATTAGAGAGGGAAGAGGACACATACTATCTTAGTGCCAATGTATCACAACGGCAATATACATCAGCGTTACCATCGATTTTGAAGAGATAACCAGCATAGGCGTCAAAATTCAAGAGGCGTTGCATTGTCGGTACTTGTTTATGCAATGCCAGAGGAATCACTTCTCGTTGCATTACTCACTAACTCGCTATCTATTTTAACTTATTCTTTTGGAGAATCTGGACTATGTCAGCTAATGCTATAATGATATCCAGTGTTACATGTATTTCTTCTGGTTGTCTGTTGTTGGCTCGTCGTTCAATGCAGCCACCATTCCATCTTTGGTAACATTGATATAAGGGCCTTGATCAATTGACGAGTCCAATAGTGTGTTTGGTGTAGAGACCTGCATCGCCATCAATAAAGAAAACAACAGTTTCAGGCACTAGAAATGCTCCAATTAGTGCACCAAGATAGGATAACTTATATAGCATATAGCATTCAAAGATAGTATAGAGCAAAAGGAAGAATTAACCTTTATTAATAAGCTTATTAAGTATATAAAGTAACATATTTTCTACCTTCTTTTGTTCATGCATATAATGACTAGAGTGCAGTACACCAAGAAATTCATTAGTAGCTCTTACCCACCTGCAACAGGCAAGAAAATCACTTTTCATTTGTTTTATATAGTGGCTGCTTAATTGGAATATATTATAGCCAATCAAGAATGATATCGATGATATTATAGTCATTTGTTATAAACAATAATAATTGAAGGACAGCTAAAAAAGCATTGGTAGATGTAACAAAATGCTGAAGAGTCGGGTGCACAAAATGAGTCAAGTACCACAGGCTAGATGCAGTTATCCCTTCAAAGAAGGCCAGATGACCTCCATGCTTTAAAGTAGCCAACACAATATTTTTATTTGCCCTATCAAAAGAGTAACACATTAAAATGGGAGTTGAAGTAATGCAACTGAAATAGAAGGCAAATTAATTATAGCTGACAACAACGCAGCCTACTTGCATTCATCCCAGGGGATGGCTTCGGTGGTACAGACAGGATCATCCAGAGCACTAATACAGAGAAGCGGAACCGATACAGATTGCACATAAGTAGAACTGCTGCAGCGTCTATAGTACGTATCAACAGTCTAAAGAAACAAAAGTATTTTAGAGAGCAGACATAAGGAGCCAGAAAAGAGATGATACGAGATAAATTTAATATCAGGTGCTACATGTACCTCATACTTCCCAACCATGCGAGTGGCGTGATCGTCAAAATCTCGAACTGAAAGTGCCTGCAAAGAATACATATGCACTCAGCACTAATCACATTTTACAAAACTTCGCCAAATCAAAAACACGGAACAGCACACACCATTTAAGATTGTGGTACTATTAGAATAAGTCTCGTGTTTTAAGGAAAAAAGCTATTTCCAACGGATAAAAATGAGTAGCAACTATTTGGCCTCTAAAATCAACATGCATCTTTCAATCACTTAAATAGTGTCCTTTTACATTTAAAATGTCTGTTATAAAATAATAGAATGAAGAGGAATAATGAATAAAAATGAATAGTCATTAACTAGAAAGCATTCAGACATCTTCTGTGTTGACTAATACATACTAGTAACTCGTTCTAAAAGCACAACAACAACAACAAAAACTTAACTGTAGTTTTCCAATGGAAAACATGTCAATAGAAATGTGTATCAGATAATATAATGAATATGTGGTACAGAAGTCAACATCATACAACTGTAGGATAAGCATGCGATTTTATCATATTATATATATATATATATATCAAGTATATTAAATAGTAGTAAAATTATGAAATCATCAAAAGTACACCTTTTCTATTCCTTCCCAATTAGCGAGGCGAGTAAACTGAGGCTGGTGTCTGCAATGAATATTGGTCAAATCAAGTCAAATATGAACTAGAGACAAATCTAAGATTTTTCCTGTTAGTCTGCAGGTGATAATAGATGAAAAATAAAAGCTTTTCAACTAGAAAGACGAGTAAAAAAAACTAGCAAGATAGAGGCATACAATTTTGCATAATCTTTTTGTCCACCTGCCAGTGCTTTATTATAAAACTTTTGCACAGGAGCACGACTTATAAATCTATCCGCTATCTGCAATATACAGGTAACATTACTTCCAGTTATGGAGCACTAGCATGCTAAATGAAAAACAATTCAAACTTTTTGTGACTATAAACTGATAGTGAAATTCAACAAAGCTCCATTGATTACATCAGATAGATTGTATGAAACAATTTTGAACCAGAAGCGCATATATAGGCTGGAAAATATATCTCAAGAAAGCTAGAGATAGTTTCCATTATGCTCGTACGATTCCCAACCAAATGTTCTCCAACATTTCCATATATGTCTACCTTTCCTTCTAATTTAAATTGGGCTCAACTTCAGATGAAAGATCGATTGGGGTTACTTTCCATAACGTGTTATGTACATTAATAAATGTCGTTTGAAATGCAAAAGTTAAACTTTCAAATCATAATACTATTTACTAACCAAAAGGTCCCAAGGAGAGCAAACAGCTACAGCTCCGGCTACAGGAGTATTCTCACCATCCTCACCAAGATATTTTACCTGCAAACAATCTTCAAAATCAGACAGCGCTGTGCCAACTGCCAAGCTCTTTGGATATGTGACTGAGAGTAAGTTAACACTTAACAGTTGTACAATTTCCAGTGGTGCTGTAGTTTGAAATACAAATATAGGATGTACCAATGGCAATGGTCATAACATAGGTGAAATAAAAAAACTTAAGCATTAACAGAGGAGTTATAATTAAACATTCAGAAAAAGATCAATGATAAAAAGTTTGAACGCGCTACTTTATTAGGTAAAAATATAAGCGGGTTTCACTAAACCATATGGTACTCATTTTCTATTTGGAGGAACCGATGTCTAAAGTTGTGGGATCCACGTGAATTTCGCCCAACAACAAACAATGTGTTGAAAAAAGTATATGAGTGAATCAGTTACTAGCATTTCTCTTCATCAAAAACATACAGTTTTGGATTAAGTGAGGTTTTCCCTATTTGTTTTATCATTTTTTCTTCATGTGGGATCAGTGGAGACTGGAGAGAGTGATCGTGATATATGCAATTGAAAACAGTTTTTGATCAAAGATTGTGCATACCGAAAACAAGGAATTGAAAAAAGAATGAGCAAGATCAAACCATGAAAAAAACATTTAAGAGATACAGATCAATGGGGTGAAGCAAAAAATCTCAAGTAACTATAATTAGTACAGTAATAGTCATATATATGAACAAGTAAGAAACGATAATAGCCATGAGTTAAAACAGCTCCAACGAAGATGATACGACCCGTATTGGGCGGTGAGAAATTACGATCAAGCTCCGATCCGTAGAGAGCACATTTTAGAAGAAATAGAGATCAAAGAGGGAAGGGAGAAATATCAAACACTGTAAATAAACCAGTTGGTCCTTAATACAAGCAGAAATTGAAGATGTATGTGTTTATATTGAAACTTCTACGTTTCGACTGTTTGAGTTATGCAGTTAAATTAATCAAAAGAAACTCAACATGACATGTTAAAGAAATTTAATGCAAGGAGAGAATAAGACTTGAGCCACGAATTTACCAGAATATTAGCTCCGATACTTGTGCCGACAATAAACAAAGGCGCCTTGGGATTCTCTTTGTGGAGATAGTTAACCACTGTGCGAGTATCCTCAGTCCATCCAGAATTGTAGAAACAATCAGACTGAAATAATTTTATTAAGAATTTACATTACTAGAGGAAGAAAACTGTTACACCATACCATTATTAAGATGCACATCAAGCCTACAATTCCAACAAAAAGAAGTGCATCTTAATCTAAAGTGGTTCCTCAACCTCATAATGTTTTTTAGCCAATGGTTATTTGAAGATTGCAGAAAATGTATCGAACTTCTTAATCTATATATTTCTAACTTGCAGGATAACTAACCGTGATTGGAACACCTCCAAATCCTCGGTGGTTACTGACAACAACTTTCCATCCACGCTTTGCTGTATGATATGCAAGATGTTTGAGATACTGCAAAGAAAGGGAAGAGCAGCAAAAGGAAAAATAAACTGTAAGATGCCACTGCCCACTATAATTGAATTGAATTTCCTAATCAACATATAGAAGTGAATAACAAGAAATTAGTAAATGTGTTATAATAAGGGTACAAGGGAACATCTAGCATATATGACGTCTGATAATGCCTTACAAATGAACGATTAACGAAAACTATAGTGTCCGATAGACTTGTTTTGTTAACAAAAAGAAAACAATCTTTCTTTTTAGCACTAAATACTTAAAACTAGTTATTTGAAGCAGTGTTTTAAAAATTGATTTCAACCAAACGGTTCAGCCGGCTGAATTGAACGGTTCGGTAATCTGAATACGATTGAGCTGTGAACCAGTATTGTCAACAGTTCGGTAGCTTGAATCAAACAGTTAAACTATGACCTAGAGGTCCTACTGGTTCAATGCATTGTTCGATCATTAAAACATTGATTCAAAGGCCTTGCCCTGACCTAGCAGTCAATTAACTTCTAACATGGGCATAACTACATGGTTTTCCCAATTCGGATCACAGGGAGAGAGAGACAAGACAAGACAAACATTTAACCAAACAAATAAACAAAAGCATGATAGGATAACTTACAGGAGATGAAGAATCACTTGTTAAACCAGGAATACAAATAACAATAGGAGTAGAATCATCTTTAGTAACAACATTATCGTCGTGGTGAACACTGCCAGAAACTGTAACATAATAATCAGACACAAAAATCAGAAAGGTCAACGAGGCTTTCTAATTTCATACCAAATTAGCTACGCATTTGAAATTAATTAGAATATACATACCATCAGAACTCGTTACCCAGTCCAAAGCAAGGGTTCCACCATCAGAAGTAGTAAACAATTGTCTGAAATTGAAACCAATAAACTACTAAGATTTAATTTATACTTTTTGCATATCTTTGTAGCACGACACTTGTGATTGAAGAGGTGTCCAGTGTCCACGACTAACACGTGTGATTATGTCGATTTTTAAAAATTACATGTAAGTTTAAGTGTGGTGTCTGGTGTTGGTGTATGTGTCATGTTTATACATATACAATAAAAGACTAAAGATGAAAATATGAAACGACGGTTACAACCTTTTATAGTTGAAAGATGGAGCATTTCCGAAGAAATTGAGGAAAATGGTTTGAAGATGAGGACTGGAAAGCCATGGTGTAACGGAATATCCGGCTCGAAGAATCGGGCACTTAGAAACGACGGCGTTGTAGATTTCAGAACAAGAGTTGTAACTGAACTCAACAGGAGAGCATGAGAATCCAGAGAAGAGATCTTGAAGGAAATGGATTTCAAGGAAATTATAGAGAAAGCAAGTAAGAAGAGTAGCAAAAGCGAGGAGGTAATGCCATATTGGAATCAGAGAAAGTCCTTTTAGGATGAACAAGTAACCGTTTGAAGCATCCAGTTCCATGGAAATTATAATTTGGAATTCTTTTCTGTTCTGTTGAAGAAATTGTTTTCATAGGTGGTGACTGAGACTGGATAACAAATCAATAATGCCAGAATATAGTAATAGAATACACTTTTGTTTTTATTTTATTTTTGCAGTATTATATTATCATCACTGTGAAAATTAAAATAATGGATCACATGTGCTTGACTGCTTGTGCACCTCTTTCATGACTGGTTGTGTTGTGATATAGGTTCCATACTTCCATGATTCCTTTCCTTCCCGCACACATTTCCCTCCATCTCAAACTAGTGATTTTACCAAATTATTCATATCAATTATTGGTGTATGCTATTTATCATGTATGTAAATTGAGAGTACTAGTAAGTGATGCATATGATATTAATTAGATGGGATTAGGATTTTTCTCGAGGGAAATCTCAACCATCAAACATGAGAGAGAAAGTGAGAATTAAATTATAATGAAAAGTTGTTGTATTTTAAAATGGAGAAAATTTTCAATTAAGAGAATCCAAGTCCAGTTAGATGATATAATTGGTATAAAAAAAAGACTTCATTGAAAACTAAAAACAACATTTATTTTTGGACAAATTATTTTCTCAAATGTGACAATTATTTTATGATGGAAGAAGTATTATAGTAGTTAGTAGATACTCCCTCCGTTTCTTTTTAAGTGTCACTTTTGGAGAAATTTTTTGTTTCTATTTAACTGTCACTTTCAAAGTTCAATGCAACAATAAATGTTGTTTTACCAACATTACCCTTAGTTATTTATTGTGGAGAGAGAAATATATAAAATAAGATATTAAATGACTAAGGCTATTATAGTAAAAATATAGATTATTGTATAAGAAAAAGTAACATTTATTGAGTGTCTTAGTTTATGTAAAATGTTAAAAAATGACACTTAAAAAGGAACGGAAGTACATAACAAGTAAATCTTATTGTTAGCACAAAATTTTATCTATTTAATCTTGACATTTTGCGATGAGTAAACTTTAATCTTCAAAGAAATATTACTAGTAGTAACGGTTGGTAGGGACATCACTTGCTTTTTCGAGAAATATTACTTTTCGAGATCATGACAAACATGCTTTGTCACAACATAAATCAATTGGTTTTGTATGGGACATCACTTGTTCATGTGTAATTTTTGTACAATCCTCACTGGTATCTTCAATCAGTTCACGATCATCTCTTCTTTCGCCCTCTTTTTTCATTGAGGTTAAGTTGCACAAGATCTTTGTGAAGTAGTAATCTCCTTCTATCAATGCCTACAAATTCAATGTGGATGGATCCCACATTAGTAATATTGGTCTTTCAAATATTTAGAAGGTTGTTTGGTTGGCGATTTACTTGTAATTTTGGTAGATCCACTTTGGTTATGGCTGAACTTTGGGGATTGATCCATAGTTTGAAAGAAGCTTACTGTCGAGGTTACAACTCTATTATTGTTGAGATGGATTCCTTTACTGTGTGATTTTCAACCTCTTTTAAAACTAAAAAGAAGAAATATACTAAGTTGATGGTTATTTTGCTAGCAGTTTAAAAAATATGATTACTATTTTTATTACATGAATAAATTATTGTTAACTATCTTTTTTAATATGACCGAAGTTAGATATGTTTTTAACAATCCACATCTACTTCTAAATGAGTTGTGTCATAAAAACAAGGTTGCCGTATGCTGTGTGTTGTGCATATGTTGTGTTGTATTATTATTTGATCATTATTATAAACAAAACTCCATTTTTTAAGTATATTGAATAATCAACGTATATAATCTTTATTATAGACTAAATACATTAATTATTTAATGTATTTAAAAAATGAAGTTTTACTTATAATAGTGACTGAAGTAGTTATTAGTCTCATTGTCCCACGAAGACGGTTCTGTTATATTTATATATTTACATACAGAAAAATGACAAGATAAGCTACAAAAATTTTTGACACTAGACAAGATACATAATTAGAAATTGGTCTTGTCAAAAATAATTATAAATTGGTACACAGTGAAAATTAGGCTATATTTTGGACTTTTGAAGGAGATAATAGTTTTAGGATAGGAGATGAGAAGTAAATGGAGAAAAATCTTGTGTTTTATTTGAGAGTATTTTTATAGACAATGATAAATAAAAATTCGTGACTAATTTTTTCTGAAGGAAATAATAAATAAAATTTATAATTAATATATTTTTAATTTTACAACATTATAACAATATGGATTGAATATGAAAAATTTATCTAAATCTCTCAAAATCCATCAAATTAATTATCCAATATACTTTCTGATTTTATTTTTTTTTGACAGACAATATTTGTTGAGTTATCCTTATTTAGGAGAAATTTGAATTATGAAAAAATAAAAATTACAAAGTTGTCCCTTTCTAAGTCCTTTTTTTCTTTAGACTTTCTTATGTTTCGTTTCTCTAAAAGTTGTCCCTTATCTTCTTCTCTTAAACTCTCAAATAAATCCTTGTAGGCTTGAGTTTTTCTTTTCTAGTTTATTTAATTTGGTGAAAAAAACTGTCATAAATATTTAATAGTCAAGTAATGAGCAATGATCGATGGATTTCCATTTGGTGCATATGTAATCGTCGTTATCACACGATCTGATTTGACATAGGACTTCAAGTAAGACTCGCTAATTCATTCTCTTTCTAAAGCTCGTTCATTTTACATTGTTAGTACTTAGTATTTAAACTTTAGACACATGTTGTTAGTACTTAGTATTTAAACTTTAGACACATGTTGTAGTAAAATATGAGAGA
>Ga0209282_1002044_pt1 | contig 11479 bp, 6 predicted proteins | sample Mtrugardesep15_FD_187529 | JGI IMG/M metagenome (GOLD analysis project Ga0209282, IMG submission 187529) | Root nodule microbial communities of legume samples collected from California, USA - M. trunc garden sep15 (SPAdes) (version 2) | ecosystem: Host-associated > Plants > Roots > Nodule...
TTCTGTTGGATCAGCTTGCCAATTTTGCACTTCTTGTGCTTGGCCTTGTTATATATATGCCATTTCAAAAACAAAAAAAAAAACATGACCAACAAGACAAAAAACTATTTATTTATTATTCACAGCCTCCATCCCCACATTACAAGGATAACAACACCTTTTGTAAAAAAAGAGGATAACAACACTTGATGCCCATAATTATTGATGGCATCACCACCTACCAAAATTAAAAAACACTAGCATACAATTAACAACAATACATAATTGATGGAAACATGTGTTGCCAACCCCATCTACCTTAGTCATCTACGAAACGGACACAAAACAAAAAGCATCCCTCTTTCATGCTCTTTCATTTTTTTATTTCTTAAAAAAACCTAAATAATACAATCATGGACCACACCAACCACACATTAAACATCAAGCCGCAATATCATGACGAATGTGTTTGAGTATCACCGGAATAACAACGTCCGGCGAGCTTAATTGCGGCAAATGACCCTCCGTCGACATAACCTCCACGATAGACTCGCCACCAACATGTTGGTGGAGATATTCCGCGACCACGACCGGAACTGCTAGATCCTTCATACTTTGTATAATGTGGCATGGGACAGTGACCAGGCATAGTATTTGTCTCATGTCACTTTTAAAAATAGTTTGTAACACGCTTAGGGCTATGTCTGGTCTCATGTTGAACAAAGTTCGGCTGAATTCTTGTACTGCTACTGACTCCATGTCCCCTCCAACTGCCATTGGAGCAAATCCAGAACACCATGATTTGTAGTTTGATGCCATAGCATCGAATAATTGATCCAAATCTTCTTGCTCAAATCCTCCAAAGTAGTCCCTGTCATTCAAATACCTTCCCCACATAATCCCCCATCACTTACATCATTAATAATTCATTGCTCTTTTCTTATGTAATTGTATAAATATAAATCATCAAATAAGTAATAAAAATATCCGTATACACACACACACTCACTCCATCTGTCACACAATAAGTATGACATTTGATTATTTCATACAAATTAATAATACCATAGATGAAAGAAAAAAAGTGATACTATTGCATCCTTATTAATTTTTTTTTAAAGGTGCATCCTTGTTAACTATTGATATATTTTCATTATCATTAATGCAAAGTAAAGAATAATATTTGAGAGTGATGCACATAATATTAATTAGAATGTACAGCTGAAAAAAAAAATAATTAAAATTACATCGAAAACTAAAAATGACAATATTTTTTGAAGATTTTTTTCACAAATGTGATATAGAAGAGAAGAATTATTAAGTTTTCTGCATAATTTCTTTTTCTTTATGCCGAAAATATAGGAAATTTTGTTTCTAATCTTCATGATTTTTTTTTCTTGTTTCTTAAAGCATAATATTTTTTATTATTAAAATTAGGTTTAAGAATAAAATTGATACTTTGTCAAAAAATAAATTAAAATTAATATTGTCAACATTAAAAAAACCAATATGCCCATATAATATAATGATCAAAATAAAAACTACACAATATAAAAAACAGTTTCTGTATGTCCACTCAAAATATAGGATATTTACAAATTTTTAATTGTATTAATTATTTTACACATTTTTCTTGTAAGTAGCATTGAAAATTATTATGACAAGATATACAAATTATCTCTTGAAATGTAAATTTGAAAAACGGTTTTCTCCCTTTTAATCAACAAAGTCTTATATTTGAGGAACACGATGCTATCTATATTAAAAAAAAAAAAATCTATTTCAATGCCTAAAATCAATATTATATTTTTACATTAAAAATTAGTCCAATATTTAAGGAGAAAAAAAAAAAAAAACTGTATTTTAAACAAAAAATTGATTGTGTCTTGAAAAAGAGAAGCACCGAATAACAAAAGTCAAACTAACATTATTGCACAATGATTAATCTGTAACTTGAAATCATCAAAGTTTGTCAACAAAAAAACATCAAAGAAAAATTTAATTTGACTATACCTTGGGGAAGCTGATATCAAGATAATTTTGTTGAATAGATCAGGTCGAGAAATTGATGCAACGGTTCCAATCATAGCAGAAACAGAATGACCAACAAAGATACATGAATCAACTCGAAGTTCTTCTAAGATTGCAAGTAAATCATAAGCATAGCCTTCTAAGGTTGAATAACGCTCAAAATCAAAATAATCTGGATTAGTTGTACCAGCTCCCATGTTGTCATAAACTATGACACGAAACTCATCCAAGAGATGAGGTACGAGGTGTTTCCATACAGATTGATCTGTGCCAAACCCATGAGCTAGAACTATGAACCGTGACCCTGATCCTAAAACTTTCACGTTGTGAGCTTCTTCTACTATCCCCATTTTTTGTGTTGGATTAATCACTAACTTTAGGTTTTGATTTTGTTTTGTTTTGTATTTGTTTTGTTTAAGGGGACTTGGGAGATTGGATACGTTGTTTGTGATTGTGACTATCAAGCTTCCAAAGTTTTAGACCACGTCGTCATATTTTGGACCCAAGAAACTATGGATGATAGCAACCGGGATAAGCACACAACATGTATGCTTGCTCGGTCTTTAAATATAAGAATCTTCCACAACATAAAGTAATTGCAGTAAATTTGTTAAAAAGTTGTATTACTTTTAGCTTAAATTGCATTTTTGGTCCCTTAACTATTTAGGTAGTATTGGTTTGGTACCCTAACTAAAATTTGATTTATTTTGGTCCCTTAACTTCTCTCCGTTACACATTTTGGTCCTTTCCGTTAGTTTTAATTCAAAAACGTTAGGTTTTCTTCATCTTCTTCTCCTCTTTTTCATCTTCATATCATCTACATCAACATTCAACAACAAGAATCCCATAAAAATTCCATAAGAAAATGAAGAAAATCTAACGTTTTTGAATTAAAACTAACGGAAAGGACCAAAATATATAATGTAGAGAAGTTAAGGGACCAAAATATATCAAATTTTAGTTAGGGGACCAAACTGATACTAATTAAATAGTTAAGGGACCAAAAAGATAATTTAACCTTACTTTTACATACTTAATATCGTAAGAGATAAAAATATAATACTACATCTAAATATAAGATCTCTTGTTCAAACCCGAGTATTAAAAAAATTGGTAGTAATATTAAGGTTATGATACGTGTACATCTATTTTGTGACAACTTTTAAGACAAAAAATGTCTTCCATTTTCTACAAATATATCAGTTATTCAATAAATTTAAAAAATACATTTTTAAAAAAATACAGAGAGTAATTTAGTAATAATCATCTACATTTTAGACAAATTTATTGTTCTGTAACAACTATTGTAATACATGTATTTTTGTTAGAGGTTTCTATGATAAGAGATGGAAGAAGTCCATATCTTCATTTATTGTTTTTCGTAATCTATGTGAAAAACTTTAGCTACACATTTTTATTTTTGCACAAGAACTTTAGCAACACATTAAAACGAGGTTAGGGACAAAGACTCCACTAAATAAGTTGCTAAATTACTCGCTTCGTCTCAATTTATAAGTTGCTTATAAATTTTTTATTAAATTATAAATTGTTTTACCATAAAAATGAAATATTAATGTTACTTTTTTTATTATATTCTTAAGTGTTTATTATTCTCTTGTTTTGATTCATTGATTTATATTTAACATACCATTTATTAAAGACAATTAATTGCATTTCTTAATAGTATGAAATGACTAAAACAACTTATAATTTAGGGCGAAGGGAGTAGTTATCACAAAAAATTTAAAAACTGAAAAGTATTTGAAACAAGAATCGACCGATCTAGAAAATGAAGTTCAAATTGATTTTTTTACTAGTCAGTTTCCTTTATAATTTGAATTATAACAGACTTCATCTCAAACCTCGAGAAAAAAAACCAAACCATCAGATATGGTAAAGAACCATTAAATGGTATAATGAATAGAAATAAACCAATCTTTAGCAAGATAATTTCATATGTGTTCTAAGAGATTTGCATAATGATGAAACCTCGGGGTGTCCTTCATTACCAACTCTACTACATGAAGTGAGTCAGAGAAACACATAAACTTTCTATAACATGTCTTCTAACATAACTTTACACCAATCAACAACACTTGAATCTCAACATGTAGAACATTTGAGATCCCCACACTACCAAACAAACCAGGAAGGAAACTTCCATCGTGCTTACGTATTAACCAACCATAGCTCGCCTTTTCTGGCTTGGTCAAAGCACTTTCATCAACATTGAAAATTATGGTGACCTCCTCTCACTTTGAGATGATAAATTAACAATCAGGTATTGCAAGAGGATACACTACACGCGGTGATGCTATTTTTTTGTACACGAGGTTATGTAGATGGCCTATGGATTTACTATTTAATGCTTACTCCCTTCAGTCACAATTATAAGTAAAAAAAAATAGATTTATTGAATAACTGATGTATCTTCTCTATAATATAGGCCATATACAACATATATTCAATAAATCTAAAAAGTAATTTATTGGAAGAAAAAAAAGGAAAGAAAACTAAGTCATTAGCTCCTAACTCTAATTAGATGGTGTGAACAATTAGCTCCCAACTTAGCAAGGATATCAACGTAAGTGTTCCCTTTCCAAAGGATATGATGAATAGAAATAAATCAATCCTTAGCAAGATAATTTCGGATGTGTTCCAAGAGATTTGCATAATGATGAAATATCGGAGTGTCCAATCCATTACCAACTTTACTACATGAAGCGAGTTAAAGAAACACAAAAACTTTATATAACCTGTCTTCCAACACAACTTTACACCAGTCCGCAACACTTGAATCTCAACATTTAGAATATTTTAGATCACTATACTACCAAATAAACCAAGAAAAAAACTTTCATTGTGCTTACATATTAATCCATCATAGCCCATCTTTCCCGGATTGGTCAAAACACTTTCATCTTTTCCTAGATTGGTCAAAGCACTCACATCAACATTGCGAATTACGTTGACCACCTCCCGCTTTTGAGATGATGAATTAATAGTTAATTTTTGAAGTGATAAAATGTGCATCAGTTAGTGCATGAGGATACACTACACGTGGTGATGCTATTTTTTTGGTACACAAGATTATGCCGATGGCCGATAGATTTAGTATTTAATGCTTACTCTCTTTCATTACGATTAAAAGTAAAAATATCAGTTTTTAGGTTAATTGAATAACTGATGTATTTGATCTATAATATGGATGATATACAACATCTATTCAATAAATCTAAAAAATAATTTTTTTGACACAAAATCTAAAAAATAATTTTTTGCTGATATGAAATTTAATTTTAATATTAAATTTATGATAATTTATATTGTTTTAAAGGTTTATACTTCATGAAAGATAATTAGTTAATGTTTTTATATATTATTTATTACAACTCGCAAACAAAAAGGCTTTGAACCGTTAACTTATTTTGAAAGTAAAGTTTTTAATCCCTTAACTTTATGGTGGTAAATAAACGGTTAATGAAGTTGAGAATTTGAAATGTGTAAAAAAAAAAAAAGTGGGAGAAGTAAAAAACTTAAGAAAGTCTTATATTTAAGGCTTAAATATGGAAATGGTCACTGCAAATATCTGGCATTTTGGTTTTAGTCTCTATAAAAATATTTTTTTGGTTTTAGTCCCTGCAAATATAAAATATTTGATTTTGGCCCTTGGTATTGTGTTTTAATCCTTGTAAAATCATTTCATATTTAAATTGGTCCCTATAATATTCATTTTAGTCCTCATTTTGAGGGACTAAAATCAAATATTCTACATATTACAAGGATCAAATCTAATATGAATCAATTTTACAAGGACTAAAACAAAATACCAAGGACCAAAACCAAATTTTTTATATTTGTAGGGACTAAAAACAAAAAAATATTTTTACAGAGACTAAAACCAAAATATTAGATATTTGCAGGGACTATTTTCATATTTAAACCTATATTTAAAGACGAAGACAATATCATTTCATATTTTCATTTGTACAGAAGTTTTGCTTATCTAAGTTATTTATATTTTGTTTATCTATGAGATGGGTACAATCCTTCGATACAAAAGATCCATAACATATATCACCGATTCAAATAGAGAGAGTGAACACTATACACAGGGAAGAAAATGGCTTAAAGCTATAAGGCTAAGGTTAAAAAAAATGGAACCCAATATGTTGTTTATGGGGTAAGGTTACTTGTACGTGCAAAGTTTAAATCTATGCTTCAACCTAAATCCACGAGAGCACGTGCAAGAGGTACCATGTGAGAGATTTAAGAGTTTCTTGAGCAGAGTTGCCAGCTGATTTGTTGTCATGACGATTTTTGCTTCATTTTAATAGAGTTTGTTGGTACTGAATTTGTCTTTTGTTTTAGACGGTCATGGAACTGAATGATATTCTCTATTTTATTGGTTATTTTCTATGAAGCTTATATATTCAATATTCTGAAGAAGAAAAAAAAATGTATATAACATTTAACATTAGATATATTTATTACTTGGTTTAACCACAGTTTAACCTGTCAATTATACTATAACTGAGAGATTGATTTATTCATTCTCAAATTCAAATTTTAAAACTTTGAAATTTTAAACAAAATCGATTCATATATGCTTTATATCAATAATATGCTAAAATGAAACTATATAAGTTAAATTGATGTGATATTCATACGTTATTTACATCTTATTTACGTTCTTATTTTCTATTCCTTTTCTTTTTTAAAACGTTAATTAATTATTTATGTATGTCCACAAAATGTAATGAAATTTTGAATTTTAAAATGATATGAATATAGTCATCTATAAAAGGAACATTCATTCCTCTAAAAAAAAGTATTAAAAAAGGAACATTCATTTGGAGGCTTTTATAAAATTCAGCTAATAAATTCTTGGTAAGTAGTACTACACTATATTGGACTATATGTCATCTATCATAATTTTCTTTCTTTAGTAAAACAAATTTGAAATGGGATGCGACTTATGTATTAAAAAAAAATGTTAATAAGATTATTCGTTCTCTAGTACAAGACATGAAAGTGACATTGCATGGCGATTGCAATTGCAGGGGTCAAGAGGAGAGCTCAAGGAACCACTTATATTAGGCAAGAACTACCATATATAAGTGAGAGATATCATCTTTTACCTAAATCTTTAAATTAGTAGGTGATGAGTCATCCCACTTATATTATGCTCACCCCTCAAGCGGTAACTCTTTCATCTGCACACACTTGTACTTGTACCGCCGTTGTTGCTTTTCACACAGCGAAACTTGCCGCCTAGACACCTTGCCTTGAAGACTTTCGACACTTGAAGTCGGTCGAATCCATTGTCGAATCTCAATTCTGATACCACTGTTGGGTCACAAGGGGGGTCTGGGGGACCATTTATATTAGGCAAGAACTACCACACAAGTGAGAGAGACACCGCATTTTTACCCAAAACCTTAAGTCAATGTGTTTATGGGTCCTCTCACTTATAAAATGTTCCACCTCTACTTTTCATTTTGATATGATTTAGGGGTGTTCGCGGTGCGGTTTGGTCTAGGTGACATAGATTTAATAAGTGTTTTTCTTATGTTGCATTTTGGTTTGGTTGGTAAAAAAAAATGCAAACCAAACCATTCGGTTGAGTAAAAAATTATCCAAATACATTCAAACCGAATGCGGTTTTTTACAGTTAGGGTTGGTTCAGTTTGTGGTTTCCTATTGGATTGGTCGATTTTAAACACCCCTAAATATGAGACATATAACTCACTTACACACATCAATAATTAGGGATGGAAATCCAATAAGTTAGTCGATAGAGATATTGACTTAGCCTGCGTTAGGTCCATATTAGATTAAACTTCTTTTTTTAAATGCATAAGGTTAAAAGTTGTTTTAGAAGCCTCTTTAACCGAAAAAGATTGGACTACAAACCATAAAAAAGTCTTTTAAAACTACAAATCAAACCAAGCTACTTAAAAGAATATGAATATTTTATAATTGTTATCATTATCATATTAGATTATTTACCATGGATTCAATTATAATTTTTTAAACTTTTTTTTAATAAATTTAACCTTATTGGCATACATTAATATTCTTTTTTGCATATTTAAATGTATTATTATAAACTAGAATTGAAATATGAAATTATATATAGTCAAATTCTCTCAAATGTCATGTTAAATAAAAAAGTAAAGTAAAGTCTTGTTCAAAAAAAATAAAAAAGTAAAGTTTAATCTCATTCGTCAACTACTTCCTTACTTCTTTAAATACTTTCATTTACAAATATTTTTTAAATATGTTAAGATATCATATTAGACTTTCAAAAGGACAAATACGAAGCTACACGTATTTAACGAGCTTCAACTTAACACCACAAACTTTTAAAATTTAGACATATCTCCTTATATTTTTGCACTTTGAACCCCTAAAAAATTTGTTTTTGTTAGAACCAAGTTGGTTCAAATACAATATCTCATCGTTGATGTTTGGATGATAACAAAATAAATAGACTAATTTGATAATTAATCATATGTTTCTGTGTGCAGGATGGAGTTGGTAACTAAGATGTATTATTGACTATCCATTTTAAGATAACATGAATTAAAAACAAGTTAGGAACAATAATCTAAGTGTTATTCAGATTAATAATAACAATTTTTTTAGGGTAGGATGGTTATATCACTTCATTGATAATAATAGTGTTATACAATCAGACACATCAAAATAAACTGTGAGACTAGTTGATAAAGTAGTTCCGCCTTCAAGAACATGAGCAACTACATTTGCTTGTCATCGACTAAATTCCATCCAGAGTTTGTAAAGTATGGGGAAAAGAGTTTGTAATAATGTGGCTAAACTCCGTTACGTCATGACGATTAGAATTGAATGCATCGACTGTGATCTTTGAGTCAATCACAAAATTAACACTATCGAACTGCATGTCTGCCAACCATTGTAGCGTGTTAAAAAACCCAAGAGCTTCACCTACATTAACAGAATAATTTGTATGAAAACTTGTAGTATGAGCAAGGACAAAAGTACTATCTTCATCACGTAACCATATTCTAATGCAGTATGATTCCATAGAGATGAAAAAGAAGCATCGATGTTACACTTTATCCTGTTTGGTTGCGGTCTCTATCACAAAATCGACCCAGCTAGTGTTGGATTCGCGTGTTGAGCTTGCAGGTGAAGAACCTGCTGAGGATTTTCATTTACATGTGTCGAACCTTGTTGGGTGGGGGAATTGCTTGAAGGTCTATGCGCTACCAACCATTCATCCATGAGGTGTCGTGCACGATCAACATCGTGAACACTGCCAAAGTTTGAGATTACAGTGCTTCTAGAGACTATACAAATGGATGCCAATCTCTGCTGGAGGTCAACTTGGAGTTTGTGGATTTACGCAAATATGGCTTCTTCTGCGGAGATATTATTTTGAATAGCAATAGAAACTTCATCCCATAGACCAGACAATTTCCAAACTTAAAAGGGAAACAAACGTTGAAAAAATACATGTGCGAGATCCGCCGCTTCAAAGTTAAAGCTAACACAATTTATTTCACATTGCACGCCTTTATCTTGTAACCGGACTCATATATGTTGGAAAACAACCACGACACATGCGTCATTTGAAATTTTTATTTTTGGTGGTACCTTTATCTTCCTTATACCCCAAGCAATAACCTGGACGTCGCAAGTGCAAGGTATCTATCGATTCCTCCATACAAAGTCTGCAAGTGTTCTTTACTGAATAAAGTTCATTCTTCTCTGCTTTTTAAACTAAACGATCCTCCGATACTTGATTAATAATCTCATTGGTGTATGTATTAATAATCTCATTTTCCTTTTCAGCACTAAAAACTCGATGAATCATATATGTATTCCATCGTCTCTGTGCTACATCTATCAGACTGTTAACCGTGAAATTTTGAAAAATAAAGGTTCCAAGCATATTACCGTCACTACATCTACCATTTTGAAGCCATGGTACGGTTCATCAAAAATAAGAATAGAATTACTTGTACTTATACACCAACGACCACCTCCACAAAATAATGAAACATGCTCGGAGAATAATGCGCTTCACGTAGCTTAGATTGTGACCCAACTTAGCAGTAAGATAGTTGCAATAGGAAAGTACCTTGTTTTGAAGAGATGAGATACTAGAGAATTGAGTTCAGTTTGAAGCTTCCATCCCTATTTACCAAACATGCTAGGTTGAAGGCCGATAAATCGTTAAAACCCACACCCCCATGAACTTTGTGCATAGACAATTTCCCCCATAAACTACTAATGAACAACTAAGCATATTTACTCATAAAGTAAGTCTTAATGTATAAATGAAAGTAAGACTAATCAAAGCAATAACATCCTCAGTTAAATCATATATTCATATTAATTTGTATAGTTTAAAAGTTTTTCTTTTATAAGTGAAAGTATTACACAAATCTCTTTTGTAAAAGTTTATTTATTTTATAATAAAAGATGAATTAAATATGAATTTTTAAATTTTTATTGCTTACAAATTCATATTTAATTAATGTTTTGTTAAAAAACTATAAACTTTTTGCAATACATTGTTATAATATTTTAAATATCTTTGTAAAAATTTATTAAATTTTTCTTTTTAGGAAACCAAACTATCCATCTAAATTGGCACTATGGAGAGTCGAACCTAAGATCTTGAGAGGAACATATTCTAAGGTTCTAAAGTTTGTTATTCAAATTTGTGAAAGGTATGTATAAGTTGACTTAAAAATAGAGATCAATGGTAATGGAAAATATTTGGAGACTAAAACTTGATGAAAATATTTAGAGAGATTAAAATGCAAAATTTGAATATTTTGCGGGAATCAAAAGCTTATTTAATCTAAGAAAAAATATAATAAAGAAGAGAGAAAAAACATTGTGTGAATGATTGAGATTAAAGTAAAATGGAATGCATGAAAGAATGAACATGATATGATCCAAATCTATTTGCTCTTTGCCTGCTAATTTATTTTCTTCGCTACCCTCATCATTCATCTACTTTCATTGTAGTATTCAAAATTGAACATTGCTCTTTAGGCTTCACAAATGGCACCCCGAAATGACGAAAACACCGTCAACTGTCGTTAACTGTCGTTTGAAAGATTTTTTAAATCGATTAAACCAATTGAAAAAGTAATTTGATCAATCTAAAAGTGTCAAACGACACTTAACTTCCGCTTGGTAGACAAACGATATTTAAGTGCTGCTCAACCATCAATACTTATAAAAATAAAATAAAAAAGGCGCAATTTTGATGGTGCTAAAGAGCATTTTCTTTCAAAATTTGAAAAAGCAAAAAACATGCTCAACAAATTGTTGTACCATTAATATTTGGAAAAAAATAAAAAAATTTGATGGACCATTAAGGCCACTATGCGACATATCATTGAACTCAAAAACATAACAGCACAACATTTGATTTTTTTTTTTTTTTTTTTTATTAAGGTTG
>Ga0209282_1002046_pt1 | contig 11475 bp, 11 predicted proteins | sample Mtrugardesep15_FD_187529 | JGI IMG/M metagenome (GOLD analysis project Ga0209282, IMG submission 187529) | Root nodule microbial communities of legume samples collected from California, USA - M. trunc garden sep15 (SPAdes) (version 2) | ecosystem: Host-associated > Plants > Roots > Nodule...
CTTTTTCTCACCAATAATCAAGGTATCGTCGGCATATTGTAAGTGTGTGAAACGATCTTCCCCCATATTAAATTTGTATCCTATAAATTGCCCCACCTCCACTGCCCTCCTCATCAACATATTAAAGCCTTCCTCTACTATTAGAAACAAAAATGGCGACAACGGATCTCCTTGTCTTAAACCACGACTCATCCCAAATTCTTTTGTTGGGTTGCCGTTTACCAACACAGAAATTGTTGATGACTTCAAACATTCTGATATCCATTTCTCGTGGAACCCCATCTTCGACATCACAAAATTCAGAAAATTCCAATCAACTGAATCATACACCTTATCGAAGTCTATTTTAAACATCACTACTTCTGTCTTTTCTCTTTGCCTCATCCACAATTTCATTCGCAATTAGAATCCCAAAGAATAACATTTTCCTTTGGAACAACAATTAACTACCGTTTGACGCTCTTTAGGTGCCTACAGAGCAATCTTCATAACAATAACAATATCATACATTGCTACAGAATTCAAACTCTCAGTAATCATCAATTCTCGCTCTATCTCAAGTCAATTTAATGACAACCCAAACTTATCATGTTCCTCAGCAGCTTGTGTCGCATTAGAGACATCATCACAAGAATAGCATCTGGTATAGCACCACAAAGTATACATGTAGCAGTCCATTGTAAAAAAGTTTGAAATGCTTTCACTTCAAAAAAAAAAATTCTACCATCAGTGATAGTCCATTGTTTAAATTGCTTTCACTTCAAAAATTTATTTTCTACCACTGGTGATAGTCCATTGTTCGATCCCCAACTCCTTGTTGTCCTTACTTCCAACATAACAGAACATAGGTAATTCAAAACCCACATAATTCAACCTTACCACATTTGGACTATGCAACATGTATTGCATTCCTAAATGTATGTGTGGTATAAAATAATTTAGAGCCAATTCTAATTCAGTATATATTTAACCTTTTCAAAGTCAAGGATCTCCGTTGTGCATCTGCTGGAAGGATGTGAAACATGGTTACAGAGGCCAATAACATTGTCCTTAAAGACTCTGAATAACCAAATAGATGCAATACTTTGAACCCTTCACTATTTGATGTGTTTCCCTCTATTTCCCTTGTATCCACTGCCCAAAACAAGGATTTTGCTACTTTCATATGCTTTACTCTCAAGTAGAAGAATAACAACACAATATAGATAGAAAACCCGACTAACAATGTGAGCCAGAGCAGTACACGTGAGTGGTCATGCCTTCCAGAACCGTATTCAACATTCTCATCAATTGAAGCACACACAGAAAGATAATGATAATTGGCACATTTTGGAGTCGTATAACAATCGCATCAGCAAAATGAAAATCTAAAATGCTTCTTCTGTTCTAGCATTCCAATATCAATAAAACCTGTCAATAACATATCAACAAGTAAGAAAAAATATTCCTTGGTGACTCAAACTACAAACAGTCAAATGACCGCAATTGTGCACAAAATTCAGACGGTTACTGTGGGGTATTTCAACAAACACATCAATGTCGTGCGGTTCTGGAAGTGGTGGAGGCATGCATGTAGGATCCCATTTCACAGTTCCACCTTCACTTGTTGAAAACTACAATGTGGAGGTTTCGGTCCCAATAGGCAAGTATGAGAACAACACTGCCTCCCAAAATATTTTACATGGCGAAGCCATTGGAGTTGGATATCTCATTGAGAACAAACTAACTTTTAGTGGCTAGTGTTTGCTGAAGGGGGGAAAAACTAGCCACAAGGACCCTCGGTAGTGATGTTGTGAGTGACAATTTATTTAGGGGGGAGAAAATGTACCACGAGATGGAGCATTGGTGGGAACGAAATGGTGAGGCAGTCATATGGTCAAGGCAGTGGCTGCAGAACATGTAGGTTGTAACACCATGGCAATGGAACACGATTCAGAATGACCTTTGTTCTGAACCAAAGTGGTAATGTTGTCACACGGTGAGTTCCGCTGGGATTGAAAAGAGAAATGAAAATTGGTGCTAGATTTATAGAGACGGTGATCATAATCATCTACACCGGTGATGGCACAGTGGTTGCCAAACCAACCGGAGCATCACACATTTCATCACAAAGTGGATCTTTTGGCAAGGAGGTCATCAGGTTGAAAGGAATTACGATTTCTACTGTGAAGGTGTTGGAAAATGCATGGTTGTGAGAATAAATATTTGTTGAGATATTTTAAAACCTAACATTAAAAAGTTGATTTGATTGAATGTTTAATGTGTGTGTGTGTGTGTGTGTGTCTATATATATATATATATATGAAGCATTAAACTTATTTTTTTGAGGTAAAAAAGATAATATTGTTGGTGTATACAAGTTAATTTCATTAAATATTTTAAATTTAGAAAGACATGGATATAATAGATTTATGGGTTAAATTTGATAGGTATCTGAGTGTCATGAATCAACAACAAGCCACAATATTAGTCACATAAACAATTCACAGCCGAAAAAGAATGATGTTTACTCAATATGTAGAAAGGACGCTTTCGAGATGTCAAGGTTAGTCATTGTCCTAAAACTCACGCGTATTGATTGATATTTATCAAAGTCTCCATCAAATTTTTTTTTTTAGGAACAATAGATTAAGCTTTTCATTAATAATCAATGTCTAAATACATAAAGGTGCATCATTAAAAACATGGGGACTAGCTAAGGAAGAAGCCTCTCAAGTACGGGTATGAGCGACTTCGTTCGCTTGTCTCCGACGAAACTCCACCTTGGAGTTTTCAAAATAAGAGTTATGAATTCGTCTACACGCATCCATGATTGCTCCAAATTCAGACACATCATTGCTACCTCTATTGAAATAATCTACAACTTTCTTTGCATCCAACTCAAAATCCACATCTGTATGTTGTAGTTCATGCATCCATTGGATAGCATAGAGAAGTCCCAATGCTTCTCCAACATCGGACGAACACACCGGATTAGACCACATCGTTTTTGCCCTTATGAAATTACCAGCAGCATCGCGTATACATACGCCAAAGCCAACACAGTTTAATGCCTCCGAAAAAGCCGCGTCCACGTTAAACTTAAGCCTACCTTGCTGCGGTTTCTTCCACCGGATCTGTGCTGTCACAGCACCTTGCGTTGCCACTGTCTGCAAGTGATTTGCTGAGTTCACCACAACTGAATTTCCAGTCACACCACAACGATTCTTCCTGCTGTTCGCATCATTCCAGTCTGACAGCACTTGCCTTGCTCTCATACTGATAGCCTGAACTGATTCTGTAACATTTTGCCATACGCGCAAGTTCCGACTTTTCCAAATGCTCCACAATAACATTGTAGCCTGCCCAGCTTTTGCTCCACAATAACATTGTAGCCTGCCCAGCTTTCTCATTCGACATCTCTTGTGTTAAAGCAAAAGTGATTTCAGCTACTGTAATATTATTACGCATTGCCAAATTCACTTTGTCCAACATAGAGTTGTTTTGCCATACACCTCTTGCTTTTGGACAGTCATATAAAACATGACTCGCATCCTCGTAACTCTCTTCGCAAACAGCACACATGGACGAACAATTTACTCCTTTATCCAACAATCTCGCGGGTGTTGGTAAGCAACCACGACAGATTCTCCACACTAAGTTTTTCACTTTCGGAGGGACTTTCAGTCTCCAAATATTAGACCAGCTCCCCGGACAGTGTAGGAAAGAATTATCTGCAATAACTTCCATACATAACCGATACGCGCTTTTTACCGAGTAATGGCCATTTTTCTCCGCTTTCCATATTAACTGATCTTCCTCCACCTGATGGAATAAAGGGGTTTTGAGAATCTCCTGCACTGTTCCAACATCAAAGTAATAATTAATCACATTGTGATTCCAGCTGTTGCTCTCATGATCAATAAGAAAATGGACTCTTGACTGCTGCACAACATCACTTGGCTGTCCATCACCCGAAATACAGCCTCCTCTATATAACCACGGAGACTCAAAAATTGGAATATTCATACCATTACCAATTTTCCACCTAGCTCCAGCTCAGACAACCCGTTTAGCACTATAAATACTTCTCCAAACAAAGCTCGGATTATGGCCTAACTTTGCCTCAATATAATCTGAACGAGGGAAATATCGAGCCTTGTATAGCTTCGAAACCAAACAATCCTTCTGGGTTTGAAACTTCCATCCTTGTTTCCCCAACATTGCCAAATTAAAAGCTGTTAAGTCTCGAAAACCCATCCCGCCATGTCCAATTATGTTTGTGCACTGTGAGTTTATCCCAAGATAGCCAATGGATACCTTTATTACTATTTCCACCATGTCCCCACCAAAAAGCATTCGACATCTTTTCAATATTATCAATAAGGGAGGATGGCAGCAAGAAGATACTCAAATGTTAGTCATCAAATTTAATTGCTTTTGTGATAAATATATTTTGATGAAATGAAAATCATTAGTTAAGTGATAATCTACCTAAATATCATGTTATCAGTTGAATTGCAACATACGTAGTCTAAACTCGATTCTCAAAATTCAATGTGGAAAATAAATGTAATTAAGTGTCACCATTACCTGTCAACATAATTGTTTATATGCTCGTATTTTTAGGCTAGCAACTCAACACTTTAAAGCTTCCAAAGAAGCCATTCAAAGAAACAATCGTGATTTAGCAAAGAAATACTACAGTCTAGCAAGTGAGGAACGTCGTCTCGCCGAGAATCTACATTGCAAGGCAGCTGAAAAAATATTTGAAATCACAAATCAGAGAAACGATACGTGGAAGATAGATCTGCATGGACTTCACGGGAAAGAGGCTAAACATTATCTACATAATCGTTTAAATATAATTGAAGCTGATCAACTAACAACGCCAAGACCTTTGGAAGTTATAACAGGTACTTTTATCGTTTTGAAGTTAAATTTTAGCTTGTTTATTTTGTATTACATATATACCAACACTACAAATATCACGACATGTTAGTTAGGGTTCTTACATTTATTATTTATTTTATATGCTAAAATATTTTTCTTTTGTAGGAGTTGGCAAACACAGTTATGGGGAACCTGTTCTTCCGATCATAATTCCAGATTTCCTTAATGAAAACGAGTAAACAAAATTTTATTGCACATAAAGTGAAAACAATTAATTAGAACCATATTTCTTATTACTTTATATGCTTGTTATTTTGCAGATATTACTTTAAAAAGATAAGGCCTGGAGCACTTTTAGTATGGCCTAAATCTCAACCGGTCAAGATACTCACCCATCAAGATGAACGCATCATTACAAAGATATTTACAAGAAAACAAGAAGAGAAAGTTGCAGTAGCGATAACAGTGGCCTAATAAGTGAATAAAGAAAGAAAGGGTAAGAGCATTTGAACATAGCCAAGTGATTTTTATATTAAAAGACATGAAGAAATTATATTAAAATTATTAACCTAAATTTTTTTTTTATCTTTGAAGGACTAGTAAGACAAACATCTTTCCACTGCCTCTCGCTATATGAGTATATTGTTCATAATGTCATGTACGAGCCGTTGCAGATCAAGGCCAATAAGGTAATGTTTTTATATCAACTCTTCCTAAAGTGAATTCTTTGTTTACAAACCATACTTATGGAATATTAATTAGAAATGAACAGACATTTGAATATTAAGTTAACGCCAAAATATAATCTTCTACACATAGCAATTAGAAATTAACAGACATTAGACAATATTATTTAATTATTATGTTTGGTCTTTCTCTTGTAGGCATCAATTGACAAGATCAACCCAGTAATAAGTTTTAACATATCAAGAGGAGTCAATCATATCAAAGAAAAAAATGAGAAGAGAAGAAGCACAAAAATAAGAGTGTTCTTCAGCACAGACAACAAATACTTTGCCTGCTGCAAATGGTTATTATCGACATGTTTCATTCCAGAGATAGAGAAACATCTGATGTACTCAACAACATTTAATAGTGGATCTTTGACTGGACTAGGTCCCGTGGTTTTTCCCCTCACACTGAGGGTTTTCCACGTTAAAATTTGGTGTCTCTGTTTTTTATTTTCTATACTATATTTGTTGATTGTGAATCTTGCCAAAAGAATACCACAACACGGGTAAAAGAATTGAAAATCATGACAAAATACTTAGATCAGACAAATAAACCCGGTGTTAACGCACTATCAAAGCACTCTCTACACGCAATAGACAGAAAAATTAAGCCAGCAATGCATCGTAACCTGCAGAATTTTGCAGGTTTGCAACTGACTATAGCCACTCACCAAAGATACTCAAGTTACACACCAACACTGCTTCTTGATAAAGATGCTTCAATAGTTCAGGTATACACCTTCACCACAAAAATTTATTTACGCAAGAACCCACTTCTTCGGGAGCTGCGAACCCACTGCATTGTGGCGTGAAACAGTCCCAGACCCTCCGCAGCAGGAACCAGAATTGGCCCTCCAACGCTTCTGGAGCACACAAAGCCCGACTGCTACCACCTAGGCCTCACACCAACACTAAACTCACCAATTAATTTGCAGAAGCAAAAAAAACCAGATAGGCTCGCATAAAGTGCTCCCACACAGCTGGAACAACACTCCTAACCAGCTCCAAAATGCTTCAAACCAGACTGCCAGACTGACACGGCTACCTGTCACAGGCCGAACCTACTCTTATGCCTCACTTCAACTCCTAAGAAAACTAACGGATCATTCAACAACTGTGATACTTCATATTCCAACCTCGATGATCTTGACCGCATCCAATTACAGAAAATCTAATGTCTTTTATCTAAAAAAACTGTTCTGAATAGTACCAGACGAAACACTTTTATCATGCTTTTTTTTCCGCATTCTCGCCTTCCAGAATCTCCATAGACAAGGAAGAAAAATCGTTCTTAGGCCCAATTTTGTCTCTTTCTTGCCTTGGACTGGACCGGATAAAGAATTGAGATGCATACTGCAATTATTATGAAGTACGGCCTTAATCCTCAACCACTTGGCCAGGTCCAACCACGCCCTATAAAACCCAGAGCACTAAAAGAATAAATGTGATGTTGTTTATTGCTCGCCACACCCTCTAACACAGTTCAGCTTCTCACCCCCTACAATTTCTCTTGTAAACAGGTTAACTTTTGAAGGAATCTGATTTGGTTTAATTGCGTGTTTAGTCAGTTACATTTATTTTAGGGTTCGATTTGGTCCCCTAACTTTAAAAAACTTGGGTTTGTCCTTTCCGTCAAATTTTGAGTTAACTACGTATAAAATGTCCACGTGGCACCCCCCAAAGCTATTCAAGTATGTGTCTTTGTTTTCCACGTGGACATCCTAGACGGAAATTTGACTAAAAGTACTAATGTGTTGTAACGTTAGTAACGTAAGGGACCAATTTAAAACTTTTTAAAAGCAGGAGACCAACTAGAAACCTAAAATACACGTACGGGACCATTCTCAGCCATTTATGCTACAGCTTGGAGTTGAACGATAGACCAACATGGTTATTCTCTTTTGTTAAAATCCTCTACACTGATTTCACAGAATAATAGTTTGGTGCATCCTCTAACCAAACAGTAACATCCCTACGACCCTCCCTTAAAATTACCAAATCTAGTTAGCAGCAGCTGCTGTAACATTTCCGCTTCACCGTCGAATAGCTCTCTACACCACCTAAAATGCCACCTGCGATTCTCATCTGTCCCCCTCTTTAAATCTGCCACCTTTTTTCATTCAGAGATAACAAGAAGTTTCCCACCCACTCAAAACGATCTTTCAAGGCTTCATTTCCCACCCACTCATCACTCCAAAAAGAAGTTTCGTCCCAACTCTATTTTTATACACTTTACAAACCAATTTTGATTGTTCCCCACCCCCATTATTTCCATACTTGGTATGTGCTTTAACCATACTACTGATAACCTCCTTCCCTCTATATCAATCTTTCACGCTCCCCACCAATGGTTTCTTTTAAGTACTTTGTACCAAATATTTTCCTTTTCCACTCTTATTCCCCAAGACCATTTTCCTAGTAAGGCCACATTAAACACTTCAATTTAGTATATATAGCTTCTGCAATAACAGCAAAAATAGAGGGCGTTGAAGCCTCTATAGCACCACACCTCATAATGAAATTGAAAATTCTAAAAAAGACTTGATTATTTAACTATAAGCCCTTTTGGTCAGGGTATTTCAGGAGTTTTGACGATAAAAAAACACAAGAATGTTTGGGCTCACTCTACTCCTCATGACATTTTTCAGGAAATGGATACTTTCATGCATTATCTTCATACGAGAGAGTAAACTGTGATCTCTCACCATTCAAATTTTCATGTTATCTTCTCATGTGTTTTCTCTATTTTATTGAATAGTGAGAAATCACATTTTGTTCTCTCATGTGAAAATTGGAATGAAAAGATCCATTCCCCTTTTTTCACCTTCTCATTCATGTCAGACGTGAAATTGTATAAACTATATAAAATTTCAATAGCAGACATCCCTCTATATACTATCTCGTTAAAGCTTTTTGGTGTCGGTTTCTTCATTCCACTATTTGGGATTATAACTCTCGTATACCCCTTTTCAAAGTATTCCACTGCTCATGCTATCTAAACCTTTGCTTATGTGGAATGATGATTATAACCGATGTACAAAATAATAGCTTAATACTCAGATTTCTCATTAAACACGGATTATGCAGTACTAAAATCCTGAAATTTTGTTACATTCACATGTCATAAGGTCATCGAAGATAAAAAGCATTCAGATACTCTTTACATTTCTCAATTAAAACCAGGATTTATATAAATATGAGCAAAAGTAACTAAAAAAATACAAAACCATACCCATGAATGTGTCTGAATTAAAATATTTAGCAGAAGATGCTAGAATTGATTTTATTTCGCTGTTTGCTTTCAATACTGAAGTTGATTGTTCCATTCAATTTTAAAGTTTTTCAACAGCAACCTAATTAATCAAGATGCATAATAAGAATGACCTAAATGCAAAACAAATTTAAAATGAGATGAAAAGGATAGTAAAAACACACCGGTCGATGGAGAGCAACTTTGCAGAATCTCCAATTATCCCCTTTCCTTGGGGTAGAAGAAAGAACAGTGTGTTTCCCTAATCTCCAATTATCCATAACAGGAACGAAAAAAACAACTTTTTCCAATCTCCAATGGCACCTTTGATGTTTGCATAATCTCAAATATATGATGAGAAAATGTATTATTTTACTTGTTTAGTTTTAGAAGTGCAATGACCTGTGCAATGATAAGATATATACAAAATACATTAATGGCTTAAATATTGTAATGACTTAATGATAAGATCAAAAGAAGAAAAAGAAATTATATAGATGAAATTCACAACTTAATGGTTACTGGTATTAAGTTAAAAAATATTCCAAAGAACAGATAAAATATCGATGAAATAGACCAAAGAACAGATGAAATATCAATGAAATTCACTAGTTAATGAGTAGTTAAAGTATCAAGTCATTTTGTCTTTACAAATTGTGCTAAGTAATCTTTTAAACAACTGTTACGTCCTTTCAAATGAGGAATGGATCTGTTTTTATCGGTCTACAAATTGATACCAGCCTAGTGATTTATATATAAAACTTTGTATACCACCAACCAAGTGAAACTTAGCCTCTGTTTGGATTGGCGTTAGATGTGTTGTAATCGTGTGTTTGGGCAGATGCTACAATTTGTAGCTTCTGTATTATCATGTCCCAAAGCTCTCACATGCACAGTAGCATTGGGTACATGCTAAAACAAACACATACTTAGTAATATCCATCTTGTCCAATGCATTGTAAAAATTCAAAATAGAAACAATACATAGTAATGTATAAAATATAAGAGGAAAGACCAAAAAGGACACCAATGAATTTGAAGTTTTCCTCATTCTCGACAAAGAAGCAACATGATTGTAGCGCGTTATAAAGCAGTAGCAGAGCTACCCCTGGCCGTTATAGGACTTGTAGTAGCGGAACAGTTTAGTGTAGCCGTCGCTAAATCAGCCAAAATACAGTGCATTGAAACCACTATAGTGCCCAAGGTTTTAAATAACGGTCGCGATCACGGTCACGGTAAGGTTTTCGCGATTTCGGTTATAATGGACGTTGCGATACAAATAACGGTCTTCACAATGTGAATTAATCACATCGTTACACAAATCTTATTAAAATTATTTATATTATGATGTAATATATAATATCTTAAATCAATCCTTTTCCCATTGTTATAACATGTTTAGAGTAAATATAATAATAAAAAAAAGGCTACATTCAAAATTAAAAAGCACATGACCTCGTCCTATATTGTCAAAAACACACATCACAAACAAACAACAAAAAACTCAGCACACAACAACACAAAGAGGGTCACTCACTAACTCTCCAATTCTACCTATCATTATTCATTTATTCTCTGTTTTTCTTTCTCATCATCAACAAAGTCACAACACAATTACAGCCCCAATTTTTTTCTCTCTAAAATCTAATTTAATTTGTTGGTACCCAAGTTAAGAGATTGAGAGTCAATTTTAAATTACCTTGAGGAGATCTGGATTATGGATCAGGAATATTAACTACAAGCAACTTTAGATTTCTGCTCAATTGTGGTGGTAACGGTGTTTCGCGGCCGTAACGGCGTTTTTTCTGCGAATTTCTTTCTCAGCGTTAAAAGGGACAAAAACGGTAACGCTTGCTGCCGATACCGTTTAGTAACGGCCGTTTTTGCGGTAACGCCCCGTTACCATAATTGATTCTACTTGAAGCTAGGATTTGTAGCTTTTCACTTTTACATGAATGAATCCAAACACAAACTTTATTTTCAACTCACTTTTAGTTAGAATCAATTTTACAAAATCAATTCACTTAAAATCAATTCTTATCACGGTAGAACGAAACATACACAGCCCCATTTGAAAATATGTTTTTATCCACACATTACTCTCCAAAAGAATTGTTCTATATTAGTATACGATTGCCGCATTGCTTACATAAAAAAATGCATATTATATGATGAAAACAGATAATTAGTAACAGTGAACTTACTCTTCGAGATTAATAACTCTGATACACCCCTTATCAGCCGTAAGTTAGCTGATAAGTTAGTTGGTAGTTCAAAAGTTAGGATACAAATGATTGAAGAATGAGTTTTCTTTGGTTGTTGTAGAATTGATTCTGACATGTTTGGTTGTTTTCAAAAGAAAAGTAAACATAATCAATAATTTCATTTTCGAGAAAAAAAGAGGAAATAATACTTCTAGAAAATCGAAATATCTATTGAAAATGAAATAGGTAATTACCTGAAAATGCCATGATTCAGGATCATTCTCACCACTAGGAGTGTCATTAATGCCAATAACATCTGGAATTCTTTCCAGTCTGAGTAAAGCATCATCATATGAAATTTTCAACTTCTTTATCCCATGTGGTTTTGAAGCTTTTAACCAGCGCTCCTCAAAGTTAG
>Ga0209282_1002048_pt1 | contig 11470 bp, 7 predicted proteins | sample Mtrugardesep15_FD_187529 | JGI IMG/M metagenome (GOLD analysis project Ga0209282, IMG submission 187529) | Root nodule microbial communities of legume samples collected from California, USA - M. trunc garden sep15 (SPAdes) (version 2) | ecosystem: Host-associated > Plants > Roots > Nodule...
CACACATAAAACTTTCAATACAATTTATAAAACATACAATAGAAAAAAGTCACATATTAGTGTTTTTTTTTAGGGATTTGAGATTCAAGTTTGGAATATTGATTTTTGGTTCAGGGACTAAAGTGATCATTTTCTACTTTCACTTTAGTTCCTGTGACACACTTAACAAAATTATTTAACGTCAGAGACTAAAGTGATAACGGAAGTGCAGAGTCAGAGACTTCTTTGTATTTAATACTGAGTCAGGGACCTATGTGACAGCAAGGTGCAGAGTCAGGGACTAAAGTGACCATTTGCTCTTTAATTCAAAGTAGAGTATTTTTTTGAGCAATAATATTATAATATAATAATCAATAATATTATTCATATTTACATAGATAGGTCAGCCTAATAGGCCTAAAAGGTTTTTCTAATAGCTTGTGGCCTGACCTTTTAAGCTAAACAGATTTTTAAAAAAGCCTAGTTCTTCTTTACTTAAGAAAAAAGTTTGGCCTGACCTAACCTGTCGTAGGCTAGGTCGTAGGCCCCTGTAGGTCAGTCTAGCCTATTCTCATCCATATGCACAAGAAAATAATCAAATTAAACTGAACATTAGAGCAAAATGATACATCCAAATGAAAGGATACTCAAACTGTTTCAATATTAATTCCAAACAAAATAAGAAAAACTTTATATCCCATCCTATGATTGAACCTTAGTATTATAGTGTTACTTTATATCTCAGTGGAGGAATTATAATTTTCTTTGAATGTTATATCTTGGTGCTATTACTCTATATCATTGTTAATTTTGGTCTTGTTTTAACATCTGCTGATTTGTTTTGGTCTGATGAATTACCTGACTCCATTAGAGGAGAGTGCAACAGGAATAGGTTAGGTATGCCCAACTTTAGATTTACTACCTTTTGAAAAGGTTTTGGTATAGCCCCCTTTTCTTCTTTGTACTCTTTTTTGATTTTCTAATGGATAGTTGCTTTAAAAAAAAAATATATATCTTGGTGCTATTACCAGTAATTTTTGGTATACCCTCCGTCAAAAAAAAATTTTGGAGATTCTCGTTTGTCATTTGAATATTCTTTGGTTTTGGACCCCGAGTACATCTGACTGTGCATAATTGACTACGTGGCACGCTGACTAGGATCTGATTGTGCATAATTGACTACGTGGCATGTTGACTAGGATTTTTTATTTTTTTTCCAATTTTTTTTATTCCTTTTCAATTTCTTTTTTAAAAACTAAATTTTAAAGAATTAAAATTATTAAAAAAAAGTTATCTAAAAACATTAAAATTTCTTTTTATTTCTTTTCTTTCTTCTTTCTCTCTCGTTCTCCAGATCTCTCTCTTCTTTCTTCTTTCTTATGTCTCTTCTTTCTTTTCTCTCCCCGTACCTTTCTCTCCGTCCTTCCTCTTTTTTGTTCTAATCATCATCATCAACTCATTTTCATTTCTAATCATCATCAAATTCATGTTCTTCTTTCTCCAAAAATTGAAATTTCATTTTTATGTTCGTCTTTACCAAATTCCAAAATCAACAACCAAACTTTATTCCCCCAAACTTTCATTACAAAAACTAAAATCTCAATAGCATAACCCTAGGTTGTTGATAAATTTTTGGCAAGAATATGGTGGAAAGGTGATAGCAAGCTTGAAAAAGAAAGGAACAAAGTTGATCTAGAAAATAAAAACACATCAGGAGCAACAACGTAACGACACACTCAATCTATAAAATTTTCATTTTTTTTCATATTGAACAGTACATGAATTATGGGTACACGAAATTCGAATTCTGGGTTTGCATGAAAGGAACAACTTTTTGGGTTTGTATTAGATTCGGATTTGGGGATGATTTAGGGATTAGGGTTTGAATTGAAAAGAAGGAAGAAGAAAAGGAAAAGAGAGAAGAAAAAGAATTGGGAGGATTAATGTTTTTTAGGTGTTGTTGGTGTGGATTGTTGTTTTGTTGTGTGTTGTTGATGTTGTGTTGATGAAGATGATGAAGGAGGATAGAAGAAGAGAAGAAGAAGCGTTGGAGGAGAAGAATGGGAGAAAAGAAATTGGAATTTTTAATTTGAAATTAAGGGTATTTTAGGTATTTCACATCTTAAACATTATTTTTTTTTTTAAAAAATTATTATGTGTGCCACATGAAATTTTAAAAAAATTAAAACCAAAAAAAAAGTAACACATCAGCGTGCCACATCACCTCATTAATCCAATCAAATGGTTTGGGGATAAAAACCAAAGAATTTTTATTTTATAAGGGAGAATCTCCAAGTTTTCTTTTGACAAGGGGTAAACCAAAAGACCCTCAAATGACAGGGGGTAAAAGCTTATTGACCCTTAATTTTTTTAACAAATGGCCAGGTTGGATTGTGCTTATGTTGATATGCATATTCATAAACAGACTCAACACATATAAACCTAAGAAAGAAAATGAAAATAAAAAAACGAGTATTAAACATATATAAAACTAAATTGCAGTTCTTTGAGTATTAAACATATATAAAACTAAATTGCAGTTCTTTAAAGAACGAATATACTTGATGTATTTGTTAGTTTGTAATTTCGACAGACTCATTTAATATGGCCAACATCTAGTTGACCTTTAACTTTGCAGGGATCGAAGGTTTTCTCATTTTAACTAAAGGGTTTCGACAAGACGTCAAGCCTAGTGCGCATGGTCAAGAGTTCAATAGAACAAGGCTAAAACGTACAATCTCGTCGAAGACAAGCAATCAAGGCGGGAAGATTTGATTTCAAGCTCAAAGGCGGTTTCCTTAGTGAAAACGTGGGGACAAGCAGTTGTCCAAGATGGAGGACGTGTTGATAATGGGATTGGTCCTTTTCCAGTTATTTTCCTTATGTATAAATAAGAGCTTCCTAGACTGAAAATGGGTCGCAAATCATTTATAGAAATTCTACAACACTCAAACTATCGGCGCATAGGGAAACGAGTTATACAGAATGTATCTAAACTGATTTGTAGACCACTTTACTTTTAATGCAATGCACTTTACATTTTCTTTAAATTTATGCATTTAAATTTTTACCCTTTGTCTTTGATTATGCTTTTCTTTTAATTGCAAACTCAAACCTGTCGAGAGACAGTGCCTTTTTACTCTAAAAACTTGTCTTGCTCTCTAAGTAACCTGAGTGCATTTCGTGGTCTTTTTCAAAACATTTTCGATCAAACCCTTTGCACAACATGTCTTGAGATTTCTAGTTCGGTCTCGCTTGTAATAATCAGAACTAGCCCGTGGTTGACCAAAAGCACTGGTAACAGTATTGTGATATGGGTGGGGTGATATGATTTGCTTTGAATTATAGATAATATTCATGTGAAGTTAGTAATATTCTATGAATGTTGAGTATGAATATGTGTTTTGCATGAATCCTTACATGCTTATGTTTAATTATGAACTGTGAACTAATCCCAAGTGGTCATTCAGTTGACCGTCTACCTTATTCGTATGGATGGGGTAGACGGCGTTGAGGAATAGTTTGCTTTAGCGCTTTGGAGCAACCTCGTTTTGCTTTTGGAGTCTTAGAATCGGGCTCTGATTTAGGGGTGTCTGTTTGTTTATTTTTATTTATGACTTGTGGAGATTTGTATTTGCTTAGTATGTTGAGTTGAGGTTTTATATTTGGTGATGTAGTATGATTATGTGACATGGCTACTTTGCAGATGTTTATCTAGCTGATGATGTGATGATATTATTTTTCTTGTTATTTTGTTGCTTGAGGACCAGTAACAATTTAAGTTTGGGATAGTGAATTGATGACAAAACATCATATGTGTTTAGTTTTTTTTTTTTTTTGCATTTGAAGACAAATAAGTGGTAATTTATAGCAGTTGTCCATGGTTTTGAATGAACATTTTGTATAGTTTACATTTTGAGTCGTTGTTGATGACATCTCGTCCTTACGTAATTTTCTGTGTAATTTTATCACATTTGAAGTTCACAAGGCAACTTAAGCAGCAAGAAAAGCAGGAAAACTGAAGAAAATGCTAGGAGTAAAAACGTGTCACGGTTTGTCTAAAATGTGACACGATTCCACAAGCCAGAATGCATTGCTTCAACAATGGTCAAAACGTGTCACGATGGCCAAAATGTGACAAGATTTGAAGAAACCCTAATCCAGTTTCTTGTTACACAAGGTGAAAACGTGTCATGATTTACTTAAAACATGACACGATTTTGGGTGAATTTATGTGCCTATTTAAACTGAAGACTATTCTAAAAACAGAGGTTACGAATCTTGCAGAGCAAAGTGCAATTTTGACATCCAGAGATGGCTAGGAGGGCGATTTCTTCATCATTTTACCAGTTTATGTATGTTTTAATTCCTATATTGATTATGCTATTTGTAAACTCAATTATGAGTAGCTAAATCTCTTAGAGATTAGATCTGAGATGATTCTTTGTAACCCTAATTGAAACATGTTGCTGTGAAACTCTATTTATTGTGAATGACAATCTAGTTTTTATTCAATTCAATTATTCTTAATGCTTTTTATATCCTGATCACATATAAATATGATTTAATGAGAATGAATGACTACTTACCATAACTTTCAACTTAGATAGAATTGAATTGTTCTAATAAACAGGGTTAGTCTAGGAATGGATAATCGTTTGTTAGTAATATTAGGTTAACGTTCTTATAACCTTCAAAGATTATTAGACCACCTAAGGGATTAGGGGTTGTAGTTTGAGAAGAGAGTCCTAAGTCAAGGGATTGATTATGACTAATTTGTTAACTATCGTGGAACTAGAAAATCATTCACAAGAATAGGTGCAGTATACTAATTAGGGGAACATAGATGATTCGAAGGACCTGATCTCATCTCTCTCTTATTCTTAAAACCAATCTTTACTTTCAGTCTTTACTTTTAAGCAATCAAACCAATAAACTGCCTAGTGGCAAACAAAATAACTTTTACACATCTTAAACTGATAACGCTTTTGAATTATTGAGATTAACACAATCCTTGTGGGACCTATATTTATTTATTACTTCGATAATTTTTGGTGCTCTTGCCAATTATTCATCAGTTGTACTTCTCATTTATTTTGAATCATGCAACTCCGTAAGGGTTTTGAGTCTTTTAATTGCTAAATCATGTGATTCGGCAAAGCAAGATACCACATGAAGGATCAAGAGATATGAAGAATGAATATCAATGATTCTTATAAGCTTTTTGAAGACAATACAAGTTGGGGAAAATTCATCCCAAGTTTCAAGTCATTTCAAGACGGAATAACACTGGAAAAGGGACGAAAATAGCAGAATTCCCATCCTGGCTACTAGCTCCTGCACCCTTGTGCATTGTACAGCCCTGGGGGGCTGCCTCATACGCCCCTGCTCTTTTTTAAGGGTAAAAAACAGTTTCAACTTGTTTTCCAAGTTGGATCGGAGGAAAATGCCTAATTTTCATCTCTTAATCACCAAGTAATGAAGCATATAAATAAAGACCCCTGCATACACTTTTATTCATTCAGAAAGTTGATAGTACAAGGCAAGGATCAAACATCTAGAGCTTCAACACATGGTTTCTTCCTTCTCTTTTTGTATATAGTATGTTTTTCTTTTTCGTTGTAATGATATGTGTTACCACGTGTAACTATGTCTCTATTGATTAGGGTTCAATGATGAACCTATATTTATTTGTTGGATTCAATTTCTACAATTTCTTTATTGAGTTATGTTCTATGTTTTTCAAATCTATGGCTGACAAACCTAGACTATTGAAATAATCTTAGGTTAAGAGATTCACAACCTCAAAATAACTGGAGTAATTACATATGAATAAGAATCCTTAGTTTTATTGGGATCCTTATGTCTTACTTAGTAGATCCAAAAAAGAAGATAAAATGGATTGAAAGAATCTTAATCACCGCTAAACATCTGAATCAACCCCTTTTAACTTTTTGCAATCAAACAACTACTTTTATTGTGAAAACAATTCAAACTTGCAAAACCCTATTTCTTTTAATTGCTTTTCTAATTGAATAAATTATGTTAATTACTTCGTTGAACAAGCATCCATATGGAGATGATAACTTACTGGACCGTCATTATATTCTTAAGTGCTTAAACGCCCTCAAGAAGGATTCTAAAACACCTGGGCATGCCCTTCAAAGGCGTCGTCTCGACAGTTATACTTATTCATCACTTCGCCTTCTCCCAAGACTCGTGCTTGATGGGCTGTGGAACGCCAAGTACACTTTCAAGGATCGAGGTCCCTCCAAAAGGGCCAAAGCGCCCTCTAGAAAGGCCTAAGTGTCCTAGAGCACACCTCCCAGGGCCGCCAATCGTAAACGTGAACCACCATTTAGCTATATCATCACTTCGTCTTCTCCCAAGACTCGTGCTTGGGAGGTTGTGGACCGCTAAATATACTTTTAAGGACCGATGTCTTTCCAAAAGGGCCCTAACGCCCTCCAAAAGGGCCACGACGTCCTCCAGAAGGGCCTAAGTGCCCTAGGGCGCTCCCTCCCATAGGTGCCACCTCTAAATGCTTATAGAAACATCTAGAAACCCTTGGAAACGACTGAGGGCCCAAGTTACTTAGGGCCTAAGTCACAGAAACACAAGCCCACAAAGGGCTATAAATACCCCTCTTAGGATCATTCTCAAGGGGGCACATAAACAGTCTAAGCCCTAGATTCTATTATTGTACTTTTGCAAGTACACTTATTACTTAATAACTTGTTATGATTTAGTGAACTTGCCAATTCGTCCATCAGTTTGATTGTTCTTTTGCTATCCAAGTGTGGCAGATGGAAGGTTTGTGTGATGATGTTAACCATGTTGTTCTTAGCACTGATTCAGCTGTTAATGTCACCATTTATTTATTGAAAACTTTGACACATGAACATGCCCAATAAATGGTTGGCATATTTTGGAGTTTATGGAAATATCGAAACCTTAAGCAATGGAAGGATGAAAATTAGATATGTGCTAATGTAATTGACATATCACACCATTTAATAAATGATTGGCAAATCGTAAGTTGCCCCTCAAAGCACGAAACACGAGGCAATGCAACTCGTTGGCGGTGGCTAGCTCCAACTCGATTGCAGATACCACAACACGATAGGTTTAAATGGGATATTGATGTCTCTTTTTTGACTCAACGGAACCACACATGTATCGATATGTGTTTGCATGATGACGATGTATCTTTTGTTCTGATGAAAATTATGAGCTTTTCACTTGTTTTCACGCTTTGCAATGGTTGATCAATATGCAATTTGATAATATCAATTTCATGGTGGATTAAAAAAAACCAATGATGCTTTTCATTCTAACTGAAATGACGTTATAGAATTCGGTCATATTATTACAACTTGTGAACATCCCTTTACTACCCAATTTACAAACTTTTAGTCTCACAACAAACAAATGAGGTAGTTCATATCTTTGCAGGAGATGCAACATTATCAAGTAGTCATAACATTTATTTATTTTTTGTTACAATTCTAACATTTATTTTGATACTTCCCATTGTAGTAACAATCTTATTATTAATGAAATGTCATAAGCAAAAATTACAACATTTTTTTTTTAAATATAAATTTATTATTAATAGTACTATATTATTATTATTATCTCCATGTAAAAGTGGAAGGAGTGGAGGTGGCAGCAAGCGAAGGGAAGAAAGAAAAAGCAAACACCCATCACAAACACTCCATTTCCCAAAAAACAAACACAAAAATGTTTGCAATGACAAACACAGCCACGGCATGCACAGGAACATCACTCCGATGGCAACAACCTTACCTTGCACCCTTCAACCGCCGCTGCCGCCACCACCGCCACCGGCAACCCGTGACAGTATCATTCAAGAACAACAACAATAAACCAAACGATATGGATAGGGTTTTGAAAGAAGCGTGGCAAAACGCAAACGATGGTTTTGAGCGGTTATTATTTGAAGCTAAGAAAACTGCTGAACGAATTGACCGTCAGTATTCAGTGTCTAAACGTTTTGCTTCTGTTGCTTCTGCTGCTGCTGATAGAGCTCGTGAAATTGATCGTGATTTTGAAATTGGTGTTAAATATCGTAACTTTTCTTCCGATTTTGCCCTTAACTGGCCTAGGGTTAGTTACTTCCTACACTTTTTTATTTCAATTTGATTAATTTTAGTGGCAAACATCATCTGAAACTCGCAGAGTTATCGGTGAGCTAGGCCTTACGGATATTTCTATTTGATATTGTGTTGGTGATAACAATGGCAATGATAATATTGATTTCATGTTGTTTTTTGTGGTTTTTTGCAGTATAGGATGCAGATTAGTAAATTTTTGGATAGCCCAGTTGGAAAAAGCTTTACGGTTAGTATTGATAATTTATTTTTCTTCTTTTTACACTTTTGCATTTCAGAAATGAATTTTTGACATTAGAATTTTAACGGTCGATTATGGACGGTGTCATTTGGTTTTTTGTGTGTACGATGTTAGTTGTAGATGGTACAAAGTTAAGAGAGATATAGAGATAAACATGTATGGTGGTGATACGTCGCTCACTGTATTTTGATGTTCAAATAACACAACTGATGCATGTTGTGTTTGTGAATATATAGTGAAGAGTGGAGTAGTAGAAAGGTAGAATTGTGTGATATGAAATTAGAATTTCTGTTATACGCATTGGATTTTGTACGGATGAAATAGAGGAAAAGAAACTGGTTTTTTAGGTTTTACATTGCTGGAGGCTGAGCATCTCAATAATAGATGGGAGTCATGGCTCTCGATAATGTATGCGTATGAGTCAGGATTCGTTGACAACCAATCTTAATTGACTAGACAAAATACATGAGTTAATTTAACAAACAGTTATGGATATATGGATTACAAAAGATAGATGGTTGAGATTTGGCGTCAAGTTAAAGTTTAGTTTGACTTTGGTATCAACAGATCTTGACGCTATATGTAGATTTTTGCATGGTTATATATAAATACATATTACGTTCGGTGTTTGCATTTACTAATATTTCTATTGGTTTAATGATAGGCCTTGCTTTTGTAACGTTCCTAGTATCGATTCCTACATGATTGTTTTTTGCATTTGCACACTATAAGTTAGATTTATAAAAATAACAAATGTGTCTTCATGGAATCGAATGCGGTTCGCCTACCATCGTGCTATGCTGTAATGCTACATCGACACTGGGCACAATATATGTTTAGGCGCCGCAATGTATATATACTTAAATTTGGTTCCCTAAAATATACATACTTGCTCTCGTTGAGAGTCGAACTCAAGACCTCCCGCTTACTAAACGGGTGCTCTAACCAACTGAGCTATGAGAGCTTCTTAAAAATGTTTATAATTCGTGTATACTTAAATTTAGTTCCCTAAAAAATCGAGTCAATCATTGCCATTGTGGTTGTGCGTCGGGATATTGCAAATAATTGTGGTTAAGTCAAATACGATTGAGGGGCCACAATTGCAAAGAATAAGGAATCTTGACATCATGGCCATAATCGTGGTTGCAGACCCTTTTTTTTGGAACCTAGCTTGTTTTATCCCATTTTGCCCAAATTGATAGACAGGAAAAAAAACGGAGTATTCGAATGGATGGAATGCGTTTTTCATTTTATTTCAATCTTTTCTAAACAAAGAAACCTGTTACGATTCCACGTAATTTCACTTAAATGTTTAAAAAATGGTAAAGTATCAATGTCTTGACACATATCTGATATTGATATGCATCCGGATACGTCACAATATGTATCCAGAGTCCTATGAAGCACGGACACTCCTCGGATTAGAGATGTCCCGGTGTCGGACACGTGTTGTGTCCGACAACAACAGGACACCGACACATATAATTACACTAAATTATGTGATTTTCTCAAATTATTAGCGGTGTCAGCGTGTTAGTGTCCGTGTCGTGTTCGGTGTCCGTGTCAGTGTCCGTATCCGTGCTTCATAGATCCAGACAAAAACAAATAATTATATTTTTCTTTAATTTCCCTATAAATTCTATATGCATCTTTGATACATCTAACCAAGAAAGACCCCGCTGTCACCCGGATACTGCAAAATACTGATAGCGGCATTTGTTTACTTACTTTTTTCCCATTTAACCTTGTTTCCTTATTTGACAATCCCACTTTTCCAGTAATGGATTCTAATTGCACGCACTGTTAAGTCCATTTTTGCTTTGGTTGGAACTTCTTTTTTCTATGTTGCCTGTGCTTGGTGCACCTGTGTCATTGTGCTGGTTCATACATTTTCTGCTGCCCCGTGTCATTTTCTTGTCCAAGCTCCTGTCTTGCTCTATTCTTTGGTCCATTTGCAGAGTTGCTCTGGACAGAGTTGGGAAGTTCTGAGCTGTAGAGATGTGCAGCTGTTGTTCATTGTTTGCATTGTTTTCACTGTTGTTCTCGCTTCATCCTCACTGTTGTATTTTGTTCATCTTCATTGCTCTGATTTTCACATTTTCTGAGTTCACATGTTCTTATTTTGCTTCACTAAGCTCCTTTCTTGCTTTACTTTTTACGTATCTCTTTTTATCTATTATCCATTTATGTTATTATATGTTTATTTATATATTTATGTTAACAAATCTAGGTGATGTCATATCTTGATTTTTTTTTAAATGCCCCATATTGCCTGAAACTTATTATGCAATGTATCTGGTCTTCTACGATATGTGTATTGGGGGCGGTGTGCAGTGGCTAAGCCTTGCTTTTGTAACATGCCTGGTATTGCTATCGATCCATGTAGGATTGTTTTCGCATTTTCACATTAAAAAATTGATTAACAAATTGACAAGTGTGTCTTCATGACATCCAACGCAGTTCACCTGGTTACCATGTGCTGCTCCGTAATGCTACATTGACGCTGGGTGCGGTATATACTTGTTTAGGCATCACAATGTATATATTAAATTCGGTTCCCCAACAAAATTGAGCCAATCTTTGCCATTGTGTTTGTGTTAATTGATATTGCTAATAATTGTGGTCAAGTCGAATACGACTGATGTGTCTGCAATTGTAAAAATAAAAAAAATCTTGACATTGTGGCCAAAAATCAGGACCACCGCGCCAGGCTGCGTCGGCGCGTGTCAGTAGTGGAAAACGGTCAAAGCGGACCTATCAATAGTAAAACAATAACTTGTATTAGTTGTATATAATTGGTATTAGCGATTTTTGATTTTGCTATCCCTTTTATTTCTTATTATGAATACTTCATGAAACTTTGAGTAATGTTTAAGGTATTTTAGTATTTCTTTTTGAACAGTATGGTATTTAGTATTAAACTCATTAGGGGCCGCACCACCGAAATAGCGCCTGCTATGCGCCCCACTCCCGCGCTGCGCCAATTTTTGGGTTGGCCGCGCCGCATTTCCGCATTGACAACAGAGTCACATAATAATATGCATCATTATTTGTCACAATATGTATCCAGAAAGAAACTAATCATTATACTTTTTTTCCTAATAATAATGATTAG
>Ga0209282_1002050_pt1 | contig 11460 bp, 5 predicted proteins | sample Mtrugardesep15_FD_187529 | JGI IMG/M metagenome (GOLD analysis project Ga0209282, IMG submission 187529) | Root nodule microbial communities of legume samples collected from California, USA - M. trunc garden sep15 (SPAdes) (version 2) | ecosystem: Host-associated > Plants > Roots > Nodule...
TTACCACCAACCACATGTTGTAGTAGTTAACATCGACAAAATGGCAATGGTGTTGGATTTGCATTATGATTGAAAGGTTATAAAATTGCTCACAACTTGTACCATGCAGTTAAAAGCCAAAGCAAACAGTAAAGAATGGTGTACAATGTTCTTCTCCCGGTTTCCTCCCAACGTAACTATTGTTTACTAGCTTGTAGCTAGCTACGAGCTGACCAATTGTATGCAGCCCAAAGATATACAATACAATAACTGTGAACCCAAGTTAACTACTTGATTCAGAGGCTAAATGTTTAATAATGACTGAGATATGTTTTTGTGCAATGCTAATGCCGATGCAACTCTCCTCTTTGTGAATAGAGAAATCATTGATTTTAAAACAAAGGAGACTAAATATTTTTTTTTTCCTTTTCCAACAATGTTATCAACCCCGGATAGTGAAATGGTAACTAATTTGAAATATTTTTACATACAGTTATTCATACTATACATACACTAGCATTCAACCAGGCACTCCCTATATATTAAAAAGTCAAGGGTTTTTTAATAAAACAAAAAAGAAAAAGGAACATGTTCATCTTCCACTATTTCCCTCATTCAGACAAGATTCCTCTTCTTCTTCCTTATGATTGTTTCTGATTTGGATTGATTAAATCCAGAGCATCTAGCAAATCTGCACATGTCACTTTGATTTTGAAAAATAGGCATATTGCTTGCTGCCTTTGATACATTAATTGGCATTAATATCTCAATTGACTGGAGATTGATGTCAATTTGGGAGAGATATTGTCTCTGCTTATAAATCAATTGGTTCTTTTCCCTTTAAGATGAGATATTTGTTCAAATCACTTTTCAGGGCGGAGATGGAATGGTGCAGGGCAGCGAGGCAGAGAAAGAGGGGTGGTGGTGCAGGGGAAGAAGAGGGACTGTGTCTGCAATTTGCAGAGAATGAAGGAACAGGTGGAATCGCATATCTCAGTGAAACCCTTAATTGACTTTTAAACGCCAGCTATTGCATTATTTTTTGACACATGTCGTGCATCCATGAACCTGAACGGACTAAATGGATGGCTCGCTAAATGGAGAACCAAAAAGCCCTAATGTTTAAATAAAATGATTTTATGAATTTTTTTATCTCATTCTGAGGTGAGGCGCTACTGCATCTGGGGCAACTAGTATTTTGGCCGCTATAATAAGTTTCTCTACTACTGCATGTCGTGTTGCAATCAGGAGTCGCTCAGCTATAGCATTTTATTGACAACACTAGTGTTTTCCACCATATTCATTTTGGCTTGGTGAACTTTCCTAAGAGCTTAATAGGGATAGACAAGACCCATGAAGCACTGACACAAACACGGGCAGTGTACACATCTACATGGGTAAAAAGAAATTAATTTAATGTAATCAAATATCTCGGTGCTCGACATGCCTTTAATCAAAAGTGTCAGTGCTAAAGAGAACAACACCCGTTCTTATTAGAGACAAGTTTCAGTTTGTAATTATGTAGTGCGTTAGTTTGAGCTGTATTATTAGTGTAAAACTTGTACTCTTGGAACTGTATTCTGTTATAGAATCATAATTGACTAAGTTACTTAGCAGTGTTGTCAACTAACATAGGCAACTTGTGAAGGGATGCCCGCCATGGCGGCTCCATAGGCCGAAAAAGGCGTATTTATATGGCAAATTATTAGCCTTCAACCATCGGCGCATTTCTTCACTCATTTATTTTGTGATAAATCTAATAATACAAGTTAATATATGCAAATTTATGTGTAATTAGGAACAGAAGTTGGTCCAAATATAAACAAGCACATTAAGCTGAAACAATCAATTGGTATGACCTGATAATAAGAGCGAGATCTTGGAGGTTGAGATGAATGTTTGGACGGTTCAGAATGATCATTTGCGGTCAATCTCTCTCTATCTTGTTTTCCATCTCTTCTATATTTCTTAGGGCTAAAACAAAAATCACCATAATCAACATTCAAAAACGAAATATTCAATCATCTAAATCAATGGAACTAGAAGAAGAAGTGTACCTTGGTTCACGATCGAGCCTAGAAGGACGACGTTTCGAATCGGAGGAATCTCGATGAGACATTTTAGGGTTTATCACCACAAAGAATCTGAATTGAATCCTTCTTTGGGATTAGGTTTCACTTTCATTCCTTTCTACGTATCACTATCACTATCCGTTTTTCCTACTCTTTGTTTGGATGCAACCAAATAAAGTGGAAGGAAAGGAAAACACTTTTTCACAGTTTGGTACAATACAAACGTGGAAAGGAAACAAATAACACTCGTGGGCTCAGCTGGGCCCTATGGAAATTCAATTTTCCTTTTTCCACCCCACCCTCCACATTGCTTTGGAATATGAAATTCGAGAAAATGGAGGTCTTATAATTGGTGGTTGGGTCTAACACAACCTCACAAAACTGAATTGTAAGGTGAAGATTGCATCTATTTATAAACATTTATTCACACAATTTCTCAACCGATGTCAGACTCTCTAACAATGTTGGAGAGTGTTTTTAACGCGTCTTTACGCTTTTCAGGTTATGTAATCTGAAATTCGTAGAGTACGCGAGAAACCAATTGGATGGCAAAAAAAATGTTATATGTGATCAAATAACATTTAGAAAAATGTAAACGAGCCCTATTTTATTAGAAATTGGGTAGTCATCGGTCAACTTTTTAAAAGTCCATTTTTAAATGCCAAGACTTTCTCTTTTAAGTTCTTTATATCCTTTCTTTAACATTTCTTCCAAAATACTTGACATTGTTTGACACCGGTCATGTGGTATAAGAGGTTTAGCTGCAAGCTTGTGGCTTAAATGCTTTGCGTGCTGAGATGTGAAGTTTGTATTTGCGGCTTGACATGACTTGGAGAGAAGGTTTACCTTACATATTGTTTAGAGTGACTCAAAGATTCTTGCCGATATAGTTACTTACAAGTGCAAAATCAATTGAAATATCTCATCAATAATTTGGCGTATTTAAGATTTTCTTTGAAGTGATTGAAGCAAACAAGTTATTCATACTTAATCTGAATGCAATACATATATTTATCGGCTAGCAAACTTTAACTTTACTATAACTTCTGGGAATCTTCTTGTTTTGAAGTCTCCAATAAGCTTCAAAGACTTACTTTTAATAATATTTTTGGAACTTACATGCTTAACATTTTAGGTTCTTAGTTTTCCTTTTGTGTTTTTCTTTAGGCTTTTGACCCTTTTTGTAAAAAAATAAAGCAAACGAAAGAAATACTAAAATTAGTTGCTCACAATTTAAGCCAACCCAATCTAGACTTTGATAAAAAATACATAAGTTTATTTTTAGTTGCTTACGTGTTCAATTATATGATGTTGGACATGTACTTACTCATACCGCAATTATTGCTGGCAAATATTTATTTTTTGGTCAAGTTACTAAATTAGTCCTTCTCAATTTTTTCTATGTAAATTCCAAATAATCTAGAAAAAATCCCAAATTTACTTGTTATTTTGGCAAAATTACGGCTGTGGTACCTTAACTTAATTTTAAATGATGATTTGATCAATTATATTTTTTCATGTCATTTTGATCCGTTTACGTATAAACTTTTAATCTTGAAATATAAAATTCTTTGTAAAAAAAGTTTGAAATATAAAACAATGTGAAAAATGGACATAAAATAATGTAAAAAATAAAGAATCGAACCATTATATGAAATGAAGTTAAAGGTTTAAAGAAGAAATTTGACCAGCTATTTTTTGTTTTGTTTTGAAAAGACTTATTGATTAAAAATACCAAATTATAGTCCATCATGAATTTTGAACAAATTAGTCCATATTTAAGTTCTTGACTCTCTGATTCCTCTTTAATTTTTATTTTTATTTTTATCAAAAATTGGATCCAAATTAGCCCCACCGTTTAACAAAAGTGGGAGGAAGCCAAATTGTTATGAAGACAAATGAACTTCGTTCACTAAATCAACACCTTCAATACTATTAAAAGAAACCCAATCTGATCCTAGATTTTCTTACTTTCATATAAAGAGCTGCTACAAAGAAAATTTGTCAGTTCACTTTTCTAGGCCAAAGATCCGTTAGGACGGTTTCTTTGTCACTTCTATTTTTATGACAAGAGATTATTTGTCACCTTAAAATGTCAATAGAGTGTTAATTACATGCATTCACTATTTCCGTCAAAAAACACATATTCAATATTATAGCATTACCCCTAAAAAAATATATATTATATCATTACTTTCTATCCAAAAAAATAAATTATATCACAACTCATTCGCATGTCTTTACCTACACATACATGTAACAAAAGAGAAAAAGTTTATATTACCCTAAAAATGGTCTATATATATATTTCTTAAAATGTAAACATAACTATAATATGATCACAAAGAAAGTACTGCATTCGTGTCTCTTATTATGTATCTAAGAATACTTTTTTTTTTCTTTTCAAATTATTCATGTTTTATAATATCAATATAACATACATTATTTTTAAAACAATATATAACATTCATTTAGTATCCTTATTTGATGATTAGTTGCAATTACTCATCCGTTTCAAATTATATGTCGTTTTGAAAAAATAATTTTGTCCTAAATTATATGTCACTTTACAATATCAAAGAAGCGTTAATGTTAATTTTCCTATTATATCTTTAATTATTTATTACCCTCTTTTCTTTCATTTATCTTTCTCATATCATTTATTAAGGACAATTCTGTAAACCAATTCATAATACTTCTTTCCCATACAAAATTATTTAAGTTTCTTACTACGTATGAAATGCCCGAAACGTCATACAATTTGAAACCGATGGAGTATATGATATTTAATTAAGTTCAATGATATTTTAATCTTAATATTTTATTATGCATTAAAAATTGTTCTTGTTGGAGAACCATAACTATTGAGAAAGACATAATAATCTTACAGTGAAGGTGGATCGATGGAAGAAATTGCTACATTGATAGAGGTTTCAACGTAATTCATAGAAGAAGTTCCATCGATAAGGTTTTGGTCGAAATCTATGGTAATTGTGTTGTTTGACGGAAGGTATACATGCAAAAAAACATTATAATGTTCAAGTAAATAAGTGCTTCAAGAGGTTGAGAGGTTTGAAATAAATCATACATTGATTATTAGCGATATGATCCCTATATATACTTAAGGAGGCCGTATAGGGTTTGAATCCAATGATTGGACTTTAACCCAGAACAAAAATTAATATAAATAATCATTTTATCAAAAAGAATGAGATGGAAGAGTTTTTTCCATTAACCCTAATAATATTTGGAGGACTTTGGGTGTTATGTTTTAGTGGTGAGCAAATGATTTCTTCATTAAGACGGAGGACATTTCAGAGGTTGAAGAATGTATAACACAGTTTGCGGGATTACCATTGATATATATTAACATTTATCATTTCAAAAAATAAATACATTAACATTTATATAAAATAAAATAAAAACAAACAATTGTTTTAATTGAAAAGTTTAGATAGGTTGATTATTTTTTATTTTTGCGACATTTTCATAGTGGATTATCAACTGATTAAAAAATGATACATTAGCCCAAAACACCACTCGTTATTTCTTTACTACAAGAAACATCACGTTATCTTGATTTCAGTGAATGGGAGTGGTTCCATCACTCGATGCCTGCCACAATACTATATAGTGCCTTACCTCTTATTTAATCCAACCAAACTGTACTGATAGTCGGTGCAATTTTAGGTTCGAGTTATATGTAATTAGCTTGCAACCTATAAATGGTGTAAACTCCACCAATACACGTCACTCTGCATTGATATTAAAATCCTTGATTTTGGTGGGAAAAAAAATGAGTTGTAACTCACTAAACAGTGGTGATTAATTCAGATTCGATCTTCCTCTCATGCAATGAATTTTATATGCACATGCACTAACATATGGATGATATATAATGGCCATTATTTGCTTTTTTATCTACAACAACTTCAAATCTACGTGACACAACTGTGTCATTTATTTACGTAGATGCGATCTGCTTCAGACGCCACTTGAATTGAATTGAAGAGTTAAATTTTCATGCATTTTGTGCATAATTCATTACATTGATTATTGATATCATAGTACATTAAAATTGATTTTATATTAATTAACAATATCAATCGATTATTAGCAACAACGAAAAATCTAAGAAATGATTTCACGGGACATCATTGGAGTCTCCAATCCATATCTGACAATATTGCTCAAAGCATATATAGTATGTTTGTGTTCTCAACCAGTTAAATATTTCGTGTGACATGTCTTGTACTGTATGATCCTTCATTGAATTTGATGCTAAAATCGGTTTCTAGCTTTCTATTTTTCTAAAACATTTGAACCATTGTCGCGGCGTTTATACCAAGATTCGCTCAAGCAATGTTCTAACAGGTGACTCTAAAAAAAATGTTCTAACAAGTGACAAATTAAGGGATACGTTTTGCAATTCTTTTTACCATCTTAATATATATAGATTTGTTCAAGTGCAAGGGACTTAGACCTTTAAACAGGATTGTCCCTATGAAATATGAAATAGGAGGCTCGGTTCTCTTTTCAAAATAGGTCCATAATAAAATAAAAACGTAATTTTTTGTGTAGCTAAACTTCATTAAAAAATCAGAATAAGAACTTCTAAACATAAAATGAAATAAAAAAAGAAAATTAAGTGCAAGAGAGATGAAATTTACCTAACGGTGTCGTTTAGATTTGTCACTCATTCGTTGTGGGAAGGGAAAACGAATGGTTTATGCGGAAAAAAAATGATTGTTGTGATTCTTTCAATGAAATAACTTTTCAAATTGACTGATTAAGTGATTTTACAAATTAGGGTGGTCTGATAGTATCAGATTTATGTACAAGGAGAACTAGAGTCTAAAAAAAACTCAAACGTGTACTGAATAAAGAAAAAGAAGTAACATATATTTTTTTTTATTTAAATGGGGGGTGAATATTAGACATAATTTTCTGTTTGAGGCCCGTAACATTTGGAGGCTCGGCCCGGTAAAACACCTTGCACTCCCTCAAAGTCGGGCCTGCTTTTAAAGCATGTGATAATGGTTCAATTCCTAACACATGCACATAAATAAAATCTGTTCTGAAGGAAGAACTCAACTTATTTGTCGATGCACATGTTCTCCGACGAAAATTAATCATTAATGTCACATTATAGAAGTCTAATCTACCGTTAGACACAACCTAGTTTGTTTTTTCCTTATATCACTTTACTCAAGTTTTAATAAAAGGATACTCCTAACTAATATTTTGAACTTTCACATTTACACTATTTATTTATTTCCTGGTTTGTCTTTTCCTTATATCTCTTTACTAAGTTTTAATAAAAAAAGATACTCCTTACTAATATTGTGAACTTTCACATTTACATTATTTATTTATTTTTGACTCAATTATTTAATTTTTTCCAAAGTATTTCATAATTGTTTTGAGTCAAGAACAAACTTTATCCTTAAAAATAATTATTTACTTTTTTTTACAAAGGATTGATAAAGTTTGGTAATTACTTATTTATTAGCAGTTTTTTTTATATATGATTACCTATGTTGTGTCCAACTATCATCAAATGTCGTGTCTGCGGTGGTGTTCGTAAGATTTAGATTTTTTTTTTCTTTCTGTTGTAAACAAAATAATAAACACCATAAAAGTTAAAGTTTTTAGATAACCTGTAATGCTACAAAAAATATTCAATCTAACAATATTAGTATAGTTGGTTGAGTTAAATTTTAGGATATGATCTACTTTTTAAATAACAAAACAAAATATTTAAGTTCTATAATAGATTATAAGGAAGAAAAAAACAGAAGTCTCTCATATTCTTTATTTCTTACTATTGCTATCCAATTTTTTCAACCATTTTTTTCTTAAAAATTTAAGCCGAATTTTCAGCCTGACAGGCAATGCACGGGCTTATAAATAGCTAATTATAATCCATGTAGGTGCATTGTACAAAGGAAGATTTATTTTATATAATGATAATTAGTGACAAAATGAAGGTTTCTGCAAAATGTTGCAATTTGTTGTTCATCACCACCTCTTTCCTTTTACTTATCTCAGGTTTCAATCTCTCCCTCTCTATAATTCAGTGCTACAATTCTGTTAATTTCTAACATATCTTCACACCATATATGCAGGGCTAGGCGTTCATTCTTTGGATTATGATTATTTTGCTACTGTTGAGGCAATGACACCTCTTTTAATATGATTATTAATTTAATATGGCTTATGATTATGTTACTAACTTTAATCCATTTAAGCAATATAAACTTACTTGTGTTGCCAATGCCTTGAAATAAAACAGTGTATGAAAGAACCTCAAAGAGCACAATATGGAGGGGGAATTATAGTAAATTCAGGATTTGATCACAACATAGAGGGTTGGACCGTATTTGGAAATGGAACAATCGAGGAACGTATATCAAACGATGGAAATAGATTCATTGTTGCCAGCAAAAGAACACAATCATTAGATAGTTTTTCACAAACGGTTCAGCTAGAGAAAGGATTGATATACACTTTTTCAGGTAACTAACTTATGTTTCTCTGTCACTAACATTCATAAATGAATGTAAATTATGATATTCATCATTAATTCATTTGTTTTATAAAACATATTTTGAATGATTTTTTTTTTCCCACATTTAGCTTGGCTTCAGTTGAGTGAAGGAAGTGACACAGTTTCTGTTGTATTTAAAACAAATGGAAGTGAACTGGTGCATGGTGGCCATGTGAGAGCACAACATGGATGTTGGTCTCTTCTAAAAGGTGGCATAGTCGCAAACTTCTCGAGCCCGGCTGAGATTCTTTTCGAGGTTAACTACATTCTTCTTTGAGTTAAATATGTTTTTAGCTTTATGAATTTAGTCTCTACACAAAATTTATTCAATTCTAGTCCTTATTTTTCATTTATAGGGACTAAATATAGGGAGACTAAAATTGAATAATTTTTTTGTAGAGACTTAATACCAAAACACGTAATTTTAAGCCGATTGAAAACATATTTAACCCTTCTTCTTTTATAGAAGCAAGAAAAGAAAGTTCTTATCTAAAAATTTTACATGTACTTTTTGGACCTTGTACTTTTCCTGAATCGGTCCTAATTGTTTCTGAATTCTTATCTAAAATGAAATCTGTTATGTAACAAAAAAATTTGGTAAATGAAATTGACTTAGAATGCATTGCAGAGCAATAATCCAAGTGTAGAAATATGGGCTGATAGTGTGTCCTTGCAACCATTCACTAAAGAGGAATGGAGATCACACCAAGACAACAACATTGAAAAGGTAAGCTAATGCAAGACGAAACTTGCATTATTCTTCTATGCTTACTATCTTTCTAATACTACCAACTTGAGGAACAAAATCCATAGTAAGAAAACCAATTTTATACTCAAAAGCAATACTAAAATTAGAACGGATAATAAAGACGTGGTTGGGAGTGGAGACTCCATTAAATTTATGTATCGACAAAATTTATGGATACTTCGTACAAATAACATGGTTACCAAAAAGGAAGAGTATAACTAGTGTTGATTTATAACTTGTAGGTACGTAAGAGTAGAGTGAGATTCCATGTAAGTAATGTAAATGAAACAGCATTGGAAGGAGCAACAGTTGTGATAACACAAACAAAGGCAGATTTCCCATTTGGATGTGGGATGAACCATCATATTCTCACAAACATTGACTACCAGGAATGGTTTGTGTCAAGATTCAAATACACAACTTTCACAAATGAAATGAAATGGTATAGTACAGAAATAATTCCAGGCCAAGAAAACTACACTATCCCAGATGCAATGTTAGAATTTGCTAAAGATAATGGAATTTCTGTCAGAGGTCATAACATTTTCTGGGACGACGAAAAATATCAACCTGAATGGGTTAAGGATTTATCGCCGGATGAATTGCGCAAAGCCGCGAAAAAAAGAATTGAATCTGTTGTTAAAAGGTATAAAGGAGAATTGATTGCATGGGATGTGGTGAATGAAAATGTCCATTTTCACTTTTATGAGGATAAACTAGGTGAAAATGCATCTGAATTATACTACTTAAAAGCTTATGAGCTTGATCCAAATACAACATTGTTTATGAATGAGTATAATACTATTGAATATAGTGGAGATAAAGTTGTTAGCCCACCCAACTATCTCAAAAAACTTGAGGAGATTGTGCAATCTGGAGAAGCAACTGAAATATTATTTGGCATAGGTTTGCAAGGCCATTTTGCAAGTGGACAGCCAAATCTTGCTTACATGAGGTCAGGTCTAGATTTTCTTGGTAATATTGGATTTCCAATATGGCTCACAGAAACCAGTGTGGATCCTCAGCCAAATCAGGTATATTGATTCTTCAACTTCATCTAATAGAGGATAGTTTTACAATTAAAAATGAAAACCGAAAATGTTTTCGCAGTTACACGAAGAAGTAGAAAATGAACATTGATTTCTCTTGTGTTTCTTATTTGTTATGTAGGCAGAATATTTTGAAGAGGTACTAAGAGAGGCTTATTCTCATCCAGCAGTTCAAGGGATTATAATGTTTGCTGGTCCAGCACAAGCTGGTTTCAACAGTACACTTCTTGCAGATACAAATTTCCAAACTACACCAACTGGACAAGTTGTGGACAATTTGATTATTGAATGGGGAAGTGGGCCTTATATAGCCATAGCAGATAGTAGAGGAATTGTAGATATTTCATTACATCATGGAGATTATGATGTAACTGTTACACATCCTTCAAACCAATACTCCAAAAAATTGAATTTAAGTGTCAGGAAAGGGTTTTCAGAGGAAAATGTCCATGTGAAAATGCATGCCTAAATAAATAAGAACCACCTTATGTAATTTGTGCTTAAGCAAGCAATAGTACGTACATTAGCATTGGCTTGCACACTCACTCTTCAAAATCTAATGTGAAAAAAAGATTGTTAAAATAATAAATTGATTTGCAGTTGTAGCATCTATATGTTCTTTTATTTTGGCTAAATTGAAACCAGAGATATAATCACACTGCCTCTTCTTTTAATTTTTAAATATTATTAAGATATTACAGAAAGATTGCTAATGAGTAGTGTCATTCTTTTTGTCCGTAGATCAAGTAGCAAGCGCAATTGAAACTCATATATATACAACTATGATGTCTTAGGTTTGAACTCAGATGAAAATGTTCGACCTAATAATATCGACATAGCTAGTTGAATTAAACATTACGAACTTGATTAGTATCATTTTAACTTCGTTAAATTGAGTTTATGTGACATTTTGGCATGGGCCAATATATCTATATCTATATATATATATATATATATATATATATAGTAAGGAAGAGATAAGGAAATTTAGAGATATAGCAAGGTGCGTAGTATCATTGATTTTGTCGATGATTTTTTTTCGTTCTAAAATTTGACAGACAA
>Ga0209282_1002051_pt1 | contig 11459 bp, 16 predicted proteins | sample Mtrugardesep15_FD_187529 | JGI IMG/M metagenome (GOLD analysis project Ga0209282, IMG submission 187529) | Root nodule microbial communities of legume samples collected from California, USA - M. trunc garden sep15 (SPAdes) (version 2) | ecosystem: Host-associated > Plants > Roots > Nodule...
TCACTAAATCATGTTTATATTTGATCAGGATATAAAAAGCATTAAGAACAATTGAATTGAATAAAAACTAGATTGTCATTCACAATAAATAGAGTTTCACATCAACATGGATCAATTACGTTTACAAAGAATCATCTCAGACCTAATCTCTAAGAGATTTAGCTTATCATAATTGAGTTTTACAAATAGCATAATCAATAGTGGAATCAAAACATACATGAACTGATAGAAGGTTAAAGAAATCGCCCTCCTAGCCGTCTTTAGGTCTCAAAATCGCACTTTGCTCTTCTCAATTCGTAACCCTTGTTTTCAGAATAGTCTTCAACTTAAATAGGCACAGAAATTCGCCCAAATCGTGTCATGTTTTAAGTAAATCGTGACACGTTTTCACCTTGTGTAACAAGAAACTGAATTAGGGTTTCCTCAAATCGTGTCACGTTTTGGCCATCGTGACACGTTTTCCTCAATGTCAAAACAATGCATTCTGCCTTGTGTAATCATGTCACGTTTTTGACAAATCGTGACAAATTTTAACTCTTTGCATTTTCCTCAGTTTTCCTGCTTTTCTTGCTGCTTAAGTTGCCTTGTGAACTCCAAAATGTGACAAAATTACATAGAAAATTACGTAATAACAACATGTCATCAATAATAGTACTTGGCATTGATTTCTGTGGGATTCGACATCTTTTATACTAAATCACCAAGCATACAAATGACACATGACATAATCATCAAGCATACTATCAGCGGTCAACCAAACGACCACTGGGGTTAGACATCATTCAAATCAATTTAAGAATAATCAGTTGAAGGTAAATGACAGAAATAAATTCCAAATGATCAATGACATTTTATTACATCATTCACAAGAATTCATCATCGCTAAACATCAAGCATACAAGCACAATATCATAACAGGCATACTTTCACACCTTCACATATTCACCAAATTTTCCCATGTATACAAATCACAAAGTTTCACCAATGCACGTATTCACCAAGCACATATTCAAACAAGATATGTTCCATCAAGTATTGAATGTATGCTATGCACCTAGACTCAACTCTGCTTACATGTGGTACCGGTCTTCATCAAGGTCGTCACCTCAAGATACAAATGCATCATAATCATTGTCACTTGAATACAAAGTATTCTAATCATCGTCACTGAATACAAAAGTATTCTAAATCATCGTCAATAGATATAAATATCCTATTAAACAACTTATGAATGCATGAACATATGACTCAACAATGCATACGCTCACAACACAATTCATCTTAAAACATCGTCACTTTTTATACATGAATTTATCATGAATTTCATCGTCACTTTGCATGTAAGAATTCATCATAATTAATAAATCATCATCAATAAAATCATCATCATCAAAACATCACCTTCATCAACAACAATCAACTCAAGGAATAATAAGATTCTAAAAATCACATTTCATATAAGAAACAGACGAACAACAACGACATGACACCAATCATATTAAACACCTAATTCTCATTCATTCATCATCATTCAACTATCTAAGCATAAATACAATCCACTTACAAGCTTAGAAACTCAAAAAACTCATTTTTAGCAAAGTTCATCTATTTTCACAACTTTCTACAAGTAATTCAACAAAACAAGGCATACATGATTAAACACCTCAACCAAGCATACACACTACTCACATATGCTCACAGTAGCATATGCATATACACATCATAGGCCAATTTCGAATAATTCCAAAGTTTCACTAAGTTCGTCTCATTTTATCGTTTTCCAAAAGAATTCCAATTTTTAAAGCAAAACCATGTCAAAGCTCAAGTAACCATTCAAAACTATTTTATAAATCATAGTTACAGTAAACAACCTTAACCCTATCCTTTTTCCCTTGAGAAAACGAGTTTTCGGAAAATCATCCGTTCTTGAGAAATTTTCAAAAAGTTTGATTCAATTCACAAAATCAAGTTCAATCCAAGTCATTTGATGTTTCCAAGGGTTTAGAAAGTATAATAACAGTTGAATACATCAAAAGAATCAATTTTGGAAAGTCCGGATCGTCCCCCAATCACCCAAAACACCCAAAACGTGGGGTTCTGTTCGGTGCAACTCGCCACAGCGAGCTACAACTCGCCTAGTGAGTTACACCACAACAGGCACCCCTGTTCTTGGGTTTTCCTCTCGGTAAACCCTCCAATTTTCACACCAAAACCCCGTTTTTGATCCCCTTGACCCCAAATTCGTCCCCAAAACTTGTTTACCAGTTAACAAACTTGTAAAGGCAATCAAAAACATCACAAACATGAAATCAAAACACCAATTCACATCAAAATCATCACTTAGTTCATTTTCACCAAAAACCCACAATTCTCCATTTTCATTCAAAACTCAAACAACCACATCAATTCAAACCCCATTAACTTACAAACATAATTAAACATTTATGAATTGAATTTGAACATGTTTTAACAGTAATCCCTTATCAATTCATACTACACACTTGAATAAGCAAAAATCGTCAAAACATCTTATCAACAACAACAACTATGAACTTTATACACATAACACATCAATTTCATGAAGTTTATCATACCCCTGAATTCACATGAATTAAGAGCAAAACATTCATCATCAAAATTCACAAAGAAACCACGATTCACAATAATTGAAAAGATGAAGTTAGAGCTTAATTGATGAAGATTCTATCCCCCTAACCTCTAGGTCTTGAATCCACTAGCTTAATCTTCAATTTAGCTCCTATTTCTTCAAACCCCAAGCTCTCTCTCTAGCTCCTCTTCTTTCCTCTTCTCCAAGCCTTGATCTACTTTCTCTCTCTACCTCTCAAAATATTTTGTGAAGTGAATGAATGTGTTAACCTAATTTTTCTCATAAGACTTATCTATTTGTATCACCAATTGGGCTAGGTTAACTCTCACACTAATTGGGCCTCAAAACTCTGACAAACTATTTCCAAAAGTTACTACTCACTTAAATCGTTAAAACATCAAATAATTACCATCTCTAAATAATTACCCTGTCTTACTAGTGACTTAGTAAAAATAATAATCTTCACTAAAATACCAAAGATAACCTCTAAATAAAATAAATAATTTAACCTTACTCGCTAAATGACCAAAATACCTCTTACTCTAAAAATGACTAAAATACCCTTCTAGGCCACAAATTCACTAATCCTGAATTAAATACTCACAAAGACAAGTAAGCACGTACAAGCACACATAAACACATATAAGCACACATAAGAAATAATTAAAATAATTCAAGCTAAAAACGGGTTGTTACAATCGACATGTGGTGCCCTCTACATATATATTATGGTACTCTGGTTGGCTTATGGTCAACAAAGGGATGAAGTACCGACACTTTCCAGAGCGACTAAAGAGGCAGTACAACCATGTCCACGACATTCCCTGACATCCTTCATCTGTATCTCCCCTTGGTTCAGCCAAGATACTGCATGTTTTCCAAGACTTCATGATTCACGTGATACCACTAGCTCAGCGGGGCCTGATTGCAACGGATCTGCTATAGCATGTACCAGGGTACATTACCAGAGCGCATCGGCAGTTAATTATCACTGGTGCCATCGGTTGGTAATTGCCGATGGTGTCAAATAGGTAATTTGGGGTGTTAAAGAGAAATTTTATGAGTGACATAAACAAAATCCCAAGTTAAATAGAAAGAAAAAGTAATGGGCTTGGCCCATGTGTGAGAAAACAGTTTAGTTCTTAATTGCAAAAGAGAGGGGGAATGAAATATGAGAAGGAAAAGAAGCGAGAGAAAAAAAAGAACAATAACAAGTGCAAGCAACTGAGAATTTTTTTACTTAGAATAAAAAATATATATATTTACTTTGACAAAAAAAATATTACGCAAACAGAATGGATCAAAAACATAATTCTTAAAAGTCATAGCTTGTGACATGAATGATGCACGAAAGAAATTAGTTAGGAGTTTTGTTTAACTCAAGTTTGAGTATATATTAATTAAATGCTTTGATTAAGTGAAAGATTGATTGTTCACTAGGGCACTTCAACATCATATGATTTATCTGTACCATTTCTTGTTTCTCTTAGTGTTGAAATACAGTTTGCTCCTCCTTTCTGAATCTTTATCAAACATAGTGTATATGCGAAGCTTTCAACTGCTATGACAATAATACTATATAACTTGTCCTTTTATTGAATAGAATATGTATGTTATTTCGACTGCTAGACTAGTAATTGCATCAATTGAGACTCCAAAACATATTAAATTAAAGAAGAAATCGCAAAATTAAATATATATAGTCTAAGAAAGCCCCGGTTTCAAAAAGCGAATTACTTAACATCTTTGACGATGATTGTCACAAGAAATTTTATTAAGGACTTGATAAAAAAATAAATATATCTTTCTGAAAACTCACATGACTTTGTTATATTGGTAAAATAAGTACGTAATATATACCCTTATAAAATAAACTTTGAAGGTACATACTGCTTTATTGGGTTGAAACATATTTGGGACATACTTATTCTTAATGTCTCGGTTTTAATTTTAAAAAAAATTAAATTTAAATCTACGTAATAATAAGCATGGAATTGGAAAAATGTTTTTGTAGCAAAGTATAGTAAGGTATTTGTAAGGTGGGGTGCTATGGAGAAAGATGGAAATGGTGCAAAGACATCTTTTTGGGATGACATATGGTTGGAGGAAAAGAGCTCTTGTGGATAAATTCCGTAGGCTTTTCTCTAGTATCACATGTACTCATTTTCATTATTGTTCTCAATAAATATTTTGCTATTAAAAAAATCTACGTTATAATTAAACAGAACATCAAAACTAATTATCATTTGTAGTGGTCATTTTTCTATTACAAAATTGACACTTAAAAACAAATCACATAGATTATTTTTTAAGTAAACATGCTTATAGCATTTCATTGATAATAAGAGTTTCAATACAATTGGATATTTCAAAATAAATAATGGAACTAGCTAGTAACGTGTCTTCTCTTGCAAGAACATGAGCAGCGTCGTTGGCTTGTCGCCTAACAAACTCCACCCTAGAGTTAGAAAAAGAAGTTGTAAACAAAGAACGACATGAAGAAATAATGCAACCAAATTTGGATGTGTCATTCCTGTTAGAAAGAAAAGCATAATAAGTCAACTTAGAATCTGTTTCAAAATCCACGCTATCAAACTGCATATCACTTAGCCATTGTAAAGCTAAATGCAAACCAAGTGCTTCACCCACATAATCTGATACAAGACAAGGATGTGTCACAGTTTTTGCCAAAACAAAAGTACCTTCTGAATCACGAACACAGATGCCCATACCTGTTCGGTTGAGGGAAGAAGAAAAAGTGACGTCAATATTGCATTTGTATCTTCCTGCATAGGGTCCTTCCAGTTGCGACCATCCAGCGAGACCGAAGTGGAAGGCCCCCCATCAAGGTTCGATAGTGGCTGGTTTTGGTTGGTTGAGGCAAGAACAATGAGGGTGTTCGCAAATTGCCAATCAATAACCATGTTTTGCGCTCGTTCCACAACCGTAGCATTGGTTTCTGTTGCATCGTCCCAAACTCTAAGATTGCGGTGTTTTCAAATGCTCCAAATTACAGTTGTCAGACATTGTGAAAGTTCAACAGACAAATTTTCAAGCAATGAAAAAATAGCAGCGGTAGACAAAGCACTAGTTGAAATAACATGCTGAATAGAACCCCATAAACCGGTTCTATCCCAAACCTATATAGCAAATGGGCAAGAAAAGAATACATGAGTGAAATCTTCATAATCTGAAGCACAACTAGCACAATTAGTCAGACATGTAACACCTTTGTCTAACAATCGTATCCTCGTTGGTAGGCAACCCCGACATATGCGCCAAATTAAATTCTTGACTTTCGGCGGAACTTTAAGACTCGAAATTCCATCCCAATACCCCGGACGCCAAAGGGGAGAAGAATCGACAAGTTCTGATACACATAACCTGTAAGCACTACGAACGGAGTCACGACCATGTCTTTCCGCTTTCCATGTAATTCTATCTGCATCAACCTGGGAAATAAGAGGTGTGTGTAGTATCTTGTCTGCAAAATCAACACTGAAACCCAGTCTAACTACCTGTTCGTTCCAGCTTTTATCATAAAAATTCATCAAACTATTAATGGTAAAATTTTGAACAAAGTGAGCACTAGGGATGTCACTCCGAATGCACTCCCCATTAGGTAGCCATGGTTGATTTAGAATAGAAATGGACACACCTGAACCTATACTCCACCTTGCAGCTCCACGCAATAAGAACCTAGCACACATGATGTTGCGCCAGACGTAGCTAGGATTGTGACCTATTTGAGTCGAGAGATAGGTGCTAGAGGGAAAGTAACGTGCTTTGAAAATACGAGCTACCAATGAATCTGGTTCGGTGATAAACTTCCACCCCTATTTACCTAACATAGCTAAATTAAAAGCAGAGATAACTTCTCCCAACTCATCCAATGAATACCCCTATGTGTAGTTCTACCATGACCCCACCAAAAATAATTCATCATCTTCTTACTTGAGTTGATCAAAGTGGTTGGTAAGTGACTAAAGCTCATAACATATAAAGGAATAGCTTGCAAAACAGATTTTATCATCACCTCACGACCTGCTTTAGAAAGGCACTTACCACTCCAAGAATTGATTTTCTGCCAAACACGATCTTTAATATAGGCAAAAGTTGTATTACGATCTCAACCTATTATAGATGGTAATCCCATGTATTTACATGTGCCGAACACAACCTGCACACCAAGAATATTGGTAATTCTCTATTTGAGAGGATCAGGGACATTTCTGCTACAATAAATCTCATATATAAGCAGACTGATGGCCTGATCAGACGTTGTTTTATAAGTGGCAAGGATATTTTTCATGACATTTGCTTGGTCCTCGTCGGCTTTGAAAAAAAGAAAACAATCGTCAGCAAATAAGAGATGAGAAACAGAAGGTGCTCGACGGAAAATTTTTGTGCCTGTAAGAACACCTCGAGCCTCTGCATCCGTAATAATCGAAGATAAACCTTCAGCACAGATAATAAACAAATACGGGGAAAGAGGATCCCCTTGTCTGAGACCGCATCCTAGAATAATAGGACCAACCTGTTCACCGTTCACAAGTATAGAGTAATCCACAGACTCTACACACATACTTATCTAATGAATCCAACGATTATGAAAACTCATTTTAGACATAACCACACGTAGATACGATCAATCCATACGATCATAGGCTTTGCTAATATCAATTTTCAAAGCAACATACATGTCTTCCTCGCGTTTTGGTTTTCATAAAATGTAATACCTCAATCGCTACCATAGCATTATCCAAAATGGATCTCCTTGGAACAAAAATGGATTGGTTGTCTAAGATACATTGAGACAAGACATCATTCAACCTATTTGCAAGTACGTTCGAAATAATTTTATAAAGAACATTACATAAAGCTACGGGGCGCCAATCCTTCATACTAATCTGCGAGGAATCTTTTGGAATTAGAGCAATATAAGTTATATTCAAATCAGGAGGAAACTGCCCTATATCTAACCAAGCACAATATTCTTTAAAAATATCATCTCTGCATAAATTCCAAAAATGCTGATAAAATCCAGGACTATAACCATTAGGACCTGAACATTTATCTGGATGCATGGAAAAAATAGCTATACGAAATTCAGCCTTTGTGAAAGGAGAAATGAGCTTTTCATTATCAAATGCAGAAACAAAAGAATTAATAACATCCATAACGGGGGAGAAATCACCTCCTTGCTGCTGAAAAAATGTTCACAAAATATTGTCGTGCCACATCACGTAAACCTTGTTCGTTTGTGATTTTATTTCCTACATCATCATCAAGAGAAGTTATGCGATTTACCTTTTTCCTAACTGTAGCAGATGCATGAAAAAATTTGGTATTTCTATCGCCATCGTTGTACCAGTGAGTCTTTGCACGTTGGCGCCAATAAGCCTCATCTTGGGACAATAATCTCTGCATGCGTTTTCTTATATCAAGCATTCGAACCTGGTCCTCACCAGAAGCTCCCAATTGTGACTCTTGCAGTTGTTTACGACATTCTTCAATGTCTTTTTTTAATTTGTGACAATCAGTTTTTTTCCACACAAACATGTCTTCCGTGCATGAAGAAAGCTTCAGATAAGAGTATTCGTGGAATGTTCCTGCCAAGAGTTAGTAACAAGCTACTTAACCCCCGTTCTAATGGCCACGCGTTTTCGTAAAGAAAATGTCGTTTGTGATATTGAGGCCGAGGTGTAGGAGTAACATTTATAAGAATAGGATAATGATCGGAAGCAGGTGCCACAAGAGTTTCAACAGTAGCATCCGAAAAAATATTAAACCACAAATTGTTAGCAAGTGCACGATCTAACCTTTCTTCCATCACACGCGGAGTGCCAAGACTCTTGAACCATGTGTACGGATAGCCTTCAATCCGAACATCAGAAAAACATGAATCAAGAAGAACTTGACGAAAGCCATTTATAAGCCATTGAGGTCTGATGTTGCGCCCCCTCTTCTCACTGGCATCTAAAATATCGGTAAAATCGCCAAAGATACACCATGGACCTGAAAATTGGTTAGAAAGTTGTCATAGAAAATTCCAAGTGGCTGTTCTACGACCTCCATTAGGGTAGCCATAGTAGCCGATAATTCTCCAAGTACAAATAACATTATTAATAATCTCAACAGTGATATGAATATTAGAAAAATTAACAAGCTTGCAATTTAAAGAATTTCTCCAAAAATAAAGCTAGACCCCGCCTCCACCGGTGCGGTCTACATGAAAACAAGCATCGTAACCAAGCAAATAACATAGTTCTTCAATTTTATTTCGGTGAGCTAGTGTATCAGTTAAGAATAAAAGGTCCATATTGAAGTGTCGAATTAGGTACTTTAAATCGGGAATTGTGCTCAGGCTACCCACACCCCGACCATTCCATGCCACTAGACTCATTTACCTAGGCAGGCCCGATCATCAGGTCCCGCCATTACAATTTGTTCATCAAACATGGGATTAAAAATTACATTCATTTCAACATCCCCCCATGACTAACATTTGATCTTATTAAAAAATTTCCCATATCCCCATCAGCAACAAATGGTTCTCCATTCTGAAGGGTGAGCATACACTTCCTTTTCTTCAATTCCAAGCCAATTTCCTCATGCATTTCATCATTGGATTCACTCGAGAGAAAATCAGCAGGTAAACGAAGAACCAAAGGGAGGTCCATAAGCAAATTAGAAGCCGAGGTACCTGTGGATGAGGAAGGCAACAAGTGCACTTTGCAAGCAGAATTTACACCGTTACCTTTTTTTAGCTAAAACCGCATTGTGGGCAGCAAGAACATCTTGTTTCATGGAAGTAAGTTGTGACTGGAAAGCAATCATACGGTCATTAAAAGTTGTTACATTTCATGTACCTTGAGCAGCTGTGGTTCGGCCAACAGGAGCAGCACCATCACCTTGGTTTTGTTGCGGTATGGTAGCAGGAATAGGGTCCTGTAACCAACGGTTGGTAGCAGCAGCTCCAATCCTTTGTGACGCAGGTTTTAGATACGGCCCCCAATTACAGACATCATCATCAGAATCAAGCTCGAAAAACTCAGGGCACCCCTTGTCAGTATGTCCAAGAACTCCACACCTGTGACAAAAAACACCAAGTTTTTCGTATTTGAAATTAATAGTAACAAATTCACCATTGCTAGAACGGACACGCCACTGTTTTTTTAAAGGGACAGTGACATCTATGGCCACTTTGATTCACATATATGAGCTATGAATGGTGTTTCGACCATCATAAGCCTTAAGAGTGCCTAAAAAACTCCCTATACCTTGACCTACTTTTGGATGGATAAAATCAAATGGTAATCCATGAACCTGGACCCAAAACTCTATGTGATTCAACGTGACAAAGTTTGGGACAACACCGGGCGAAAAACGATCCATGACAATATGAAAATTATCATAAAGCCATGGACCTTCATCAAGAACATGAGCAACACCTACCCTATGGTGAAATTGAAATAAATAGTGATCAACCACATATTTGGTGATTGTAACCCTCTTGCCTGGCTTCCAAGCACGAGACATACGCTCTCTGAAATACGCAAATTGGATTTTGCGATCAGTGAAAACTTGGGTGATCAGACAATGCTCAAGGACAGCTGCAGTTTCAGGTTCAGACTCTAGGTTTAGGGTTAGACCTTCCTCGGACAAAGTGAGACCATCGAGATTGAGGGATGCATAGGATCGGTTGACAGAAAAGAAATGAAGAGGGAAATGGTCGTGGAAACAAAGAAACAGAGGAGAACAAGGTCTGGACGCATAAACAGTTATACATGTGGCTAGGGTTTTAATGAAACAAAGGTCTATGATTGAGAAATAATATATAGGCAAAAATAGAAACATCTAGATCATGGATCAGATGAGAAGCAACTTCTCACAAGGAAGATTCGGCCCAAGGTGCGGCGGCAGCCCAAAGGAGGGTGGCGCTAGAAACCTTAGGAGACCTATTATACAAAATTGAAGAAAAGAATTAGCATAGATATTATACAGTTATATATAATATATATCACGAAATAGTACAATATAATAAAGTGGATATATGTTTGCGTTTCTTTTTGCTAGTAATAATGATAAGAATTATTTCTTAAGAAAATTATAAGAACACCCAAATCCACTCGAGAAGAGATGGACGGAACGGAGGGATGCATATCACTAGAAGCAAAACCAAGCCAAACACCACAAAAGGAAAAAAACAAACAACAAAGCCACAAGGCACTGATCATCTACAACAAAACAAAACCAACTAAACAGTAAACTACAAAGCTTATCTAGCTAAACAATCTCTTCGATTCCAACACAATTCATAAAAAAGATAAATATGAATTTTCGACCAAGTCGTACTCCATTGCCAAGATACTATCTTAGTTTGCTCCATCATTTCATCTATTTTCACTACCTTATTATTAAAAATTCTCTCATTTCTCATTCCAAACGTAAAGGGTGAATCTAGAAACAAACTCACAGCACCCAACTTAATAGCATACATCGGCAAAATGCCTACAAATAATATGATAAAACTTAAGTCACTGAAATACCCATGCTTCCGGATCTGCATCGTTGACGCCCAAATCATTGGTTGAATTTGTAATTGACTGATGTAGATCTTTCAATAGGAAATAAACAAACACCGCGACAAGACGCGAAAACAAACGCCGCACAAGACGATGAACAACACAACGCCGCACTTGGACCGTTGGACGACGAAATCAAAAAAAAAACAAAAGGAAAAACTTGATATGTGTGAAAACTATTTATTTAAATTGAAAGAAAGGGGAAAAAGATGTAGAATGGGTGATTCTAGGTCAAAAATGACCTAAAATCACCTCTCCTCGAT
>Ga0209282_1002052_pt1 | contig 11445 bp, 8 predicted proteins | sample Mtrugardesep15_FD_187529 | JGI IMG/M metagenome (GOLD analysis project Ga0209282, IMG submission 187529) | Root nodule microbial communities of legume samples collected from California, USA - M. trunc garden sep15 (SPAdes) (version 2) | ecosystem: Host-associated > Plants > Roots > Nodule...
TTAGGCCTTGTTGCAAAGAACAGTTTCCCGTTCTCATATTTAGGATATTATGTACTTCTTCAAGGTTAGTAGAGAGAAAGAGAGAGAGAGAGAGAGAGAGAGAGAGAGAGAGAGAGAGAAAGAGAGAAAAGGAAGTCCAATGTGGCAACGAGGTGGAGTCGAAAGACGATGACGATGAGGTGGAGTCCGATGACAGCTAGAGAGTGGCTGAGGTCGGTGGTGGGTGTGGCTAGTGATGGTAGCTGGTGAGGGAGAAATGGGAAAGGGAGGGAGAGAGAGGGAGAGAGAGAGAGAGAGAGAGAGAGAGAGAGAAGAAATAAGAGGGTGAGAGACAAAGTTGTTGATTGTGTTTGTGCATGGGAGCACTTGAACACATGTCACATCTGTTGTGGGGTCAAATAGGTGTATGTCACACGAAGATGTACTCGTACCAGATACGTATCAGATATCGATTCCCTATAGGAGATTCCACAAATACACAAAGATTATTATAAAATACTTCACATATATGTTATCTAGAAAAGATGAAGAGTAAAAGAGCGAGACAATGTTGTAAAAATTCAGTGGAGATGTATATGATTCAATTTTAGATATACATCAGTATAATTGTTTTTTGATGAACAACTTAAAATATATTTCTTGTGGATGAAGGTAACAAGAGAGAGAGAAGAGATTCAAATAACCAAGATTAGACAAATTTTTTGTAGAGTTCCTTTAATGATTCTTGTATTGATATCCTAACATATGAATGAAAATATAATGATTTATATGAACACTTTACATTTTTATTTTATTTTGATCACATGTATTATTTTTAAAAAATGTGACTTTTATAATAATATAATCATAAACAATAATCAATGCTTATTTTTTCAAGTATTTTCCATGCATATAAATTTTAGTATACAAATTTTATTAACATATTTTAGTGGTATTGTATCATAAATTTTAAAATTTATGTGTATCAACGTGCCCGTATTGTATCAACATGCCCATGTACCATGTATCCAGGCTTTATAAAGAACACGTCTAACTTTTTGGTCATAAATGATGCTAAAAACACTAAAAAAATATTTTTGAATCGTATAGAAGCCGTTTTATTTAGCAGGAAGATTCCAGTTACATGTAGGATCATTCATTGTGATCCCTTTATTATACTTTATTTTACAACATTAACATAGGTACTTCGCTTAGGCAAATGGCCTTTGGTTGTTGCAATCCAAGTTTTCACCGGGGCTCACTCCCAATATTTGACAATATCTTCTATAAAATCCGACCCGATCATCGACTCGAGGATCCTGACCGCGCCCGCATTCGAGCCCGCCGTTGATTATGTTGGTGATCACACCATATCCGGGGACCCGCCCTGCTGAGCTGTCAGCACTAGATGGCGCCCATCTTCCAGTAATCACATCATGGCTTGATGGCTTGTTTGCTTGAGGGGTCATCCAAAACCATATGGCTGTCTTGAATGACACGGTTGGATTTGTGGACACTAAATCCGGATTGTTTATCAAATCTTGATTGATGGCTTTACCCGCTTGACCATAATTGTAGTTGCTGTAATAAAGGGTCAATATACCATTAGTAAACTAAACATTCATTTTTCTTGGTGAAGCACTGATAAACACTCGTGTACTCCACTAAAATTAGAATCAAAATAGTCACCGTAGTCAATACTGTGCCTTTACAACAAAATAAAAGTACTCAAAATACTCTAGTATAAATTGCTCCTAAAATTTATATCAAACTCTAAATAATGATGTTTTCATGCAAGTTATTAATGAGTGAATAACCAATTTTGTCACTAAAATTACATGCACAGACTACTAATCTTTAAAATTATCTAAATTTCAAAATAACTACAAAAATAAATGAATAAAATATATTTGATCACATAAATTCTTCTAGGTCCGTTAGTTTACTCCTTAAAATTGCTTTAAATAAACTTTTCAAAAGAAAAGTATCAAATGAGAAATTATTATGAATTAAAGTGTGTCCTAATGACTATTTTATAATAATCGTTCTTGAGAGAATTTGAGCTCCAACTCTCAGGTTATAAATTTAAACTCTTATCAGTAAACTAACAAATAAGAATAAAAATTTTGTTTCACATAAACTAAAAGTCATATTAACATGTGCCTTAAGGTAATTATAAAATAAATTTCATATTTAAATTTGATTTAAATTTCATATTTTAAGATTATATTTCTATATTAGACTATGTCTTTAGGGTATATTTTCCATAAACAAATATGATAGAATATTTCCAGTTTCAAAATTCGTTTTAGTTATGTTAACCATAGATTAGAAATTGTGGTCTTTTTACAATTTAAAAAACTTAATTGGTAACTTCCTAGTATTTTTTTTATGGGGTGTCATTGTCATATAAGGTTAATTAATTAACTGAAGAAAAGTATAATACGATATAACAGTGGCGGAGCCAGGAAATATGAATAGTGGAGGCACTATTATATATATTATTGAAAACATAAATATACATCACACTAAAGTAAAGAACTCGTAAGAAAATGTAATTGGAGTTTTTTATACTTCAACTATAAAGGGTGCAACACACTAACACCGGTGCACAACATTTTTTTATCAATAGTTTGGTTTCCAGACATGTCGAACGAACAACACCGATGCACAACATTTTTTATTAGTAAAGTCTGTTTTCAGACATGCCGAACAAAGTAAGCATCTTAAGTTTTACCATTAACAAAAATTTAAACTCAACAAATTAATAAAATATGTTCCGTCTCGTTATATTTACAAATTATAAATGTATAAAATTGGAAATAAAAAAAATAAAATTTACAATAGGGTTTAACCTTTAAAAGATTAACAATTGAAGAAATTACAAGTGAGTGAGGTTTGTTGTTTGTATTGTATATAGTGTTTATGTTTCTTTTAATGAAATTTTATTATGGATGTTACAAAAACAAATGTCTTGTGGAAGTGTGTGTAACGTGTTCTATGTGAGTGGAATAGAGAAGTTTCTAACATTTCAATTGGGTGATAGATGAGTGTGGGCTGCTTGGTCAAAATTTCAACATATAAACATGTGGTCCTAAGTAATTTCACAAAATTTAGTGAGGTTTGTGCACCCAGTATGCTATATGTAACATGGTTAATTAATTAACTGAAGAAAAGTATAATACGATATAACATAGTTTGAAATGCTAGGTGAAAGAAGCTTACTGAGTGAGTTGAATTGGTCCTCTGCCATAGTATCTTTTACCAGAAGCACATGGCCAATCTCTAGATGTACAAAAGTCTCCCTGGGGATCCTTTTCGGTGACAAAGCAATATCCCCACGCGTATGGTCCATCTGGTGCACTTGACCACCCTCCTGCATGTTCATAAACATCAGTTAATTTTATGCTCTATGGCTTTGCCACACAAACAAGATTAATCGTGACTTCTTGCATGAAATTAAATGTATGACTATGACATATAAATATCTGATTATCTATACCGACACGACACTTACCAACAAAAGTGTGGTTTCATGGAAATTAGTTTAAGGTACGATCTCACACATTAATATCAAAACTCTAACTCATTGTACGTATCATAAATTTAGGTTAGATTTAGAAAAAACAGAGAATGCTAAGGGTTGAAGTATATTTGATTAAAAAGACCATGGTAACATGCCATGAAAATAACCTTTTTGACATATTAAATCGAGCTACTTAAATTAATATGAATAATATAATATATTTATCCTCTAACAAAATATATTTTATGTTGTTACTATTATTATTATTATTATTATTATTATTATTATTATTATTATTATTATTATTATTATTATTATTATTATTATTATTATTATTATTATTATTATTAGATTTTGTATTTTGAATTAATTTATCAATTTGCAAACAAACTCGGTAATTTAAGTATATTAGCATATTAAGTTTTTTTTTCCACATTTAAATAGATTATTTATAAACTATCTAGAATTGAAATATGATATCATATAAGTCAAATTCTCTAAAATATCATGTTAAATATCAAAGTGAAGTCATTTTTATGATGCACAAATGAGACAAATCATACACCATACATAAGCTTCTTAAGTCTTACCAATAGATCACATGTGATATGATGTGACTTTATTAATCCAATGGAAAGAAATAAATTTGTGCAAGATCAATTTACTTATGGCAAAAGCTTCAAAATGCAGCATAAACTCATTGATTTTATAGTTTGTTACTGTATTGAAACACGATTACATTACTTATTTAATTTAACGTTAATATATAATAAATATTTAAGAATTTTTAGAATTTGTTAAATTAAAAAAATTGCTTAAAAATTAAACCATTTTTCAATTCTTTCTCAAGTATTCAAAACTCAAAATTAAATATAGTACTCTATTTATTTTATTTTTTTGTAAGCAAATATATTCTATATAAAGTAAGCATATAAAAGTTAACTAAACAAAAAATAGAATAGGGATATACCAGTGGTTTCATGAGAAGTTTGAGCCAAAAAAGCAGCAAGTTCCCTCTTACGGGTGGTATCATCACCAGTAGTACCAAATCCATTAAAAGATCTAGCAGCAGCAATGAAACCATCGTAGGTATAAAATCCATGACCGGCACAACGTTGATCATTTCTATATTTAAGCATTTGATCAAACAAAGATGATGGAATAATACTTCCAACATCTCCACCACCACCACCTGTACTAGGTGTTGGTGGTTTCGGTGTCGGAGAAGATTTACATTGACTCTGACAACCTTCTCCACAATATTGATCAGTGCTACCACAGAAACCAAATTTGCTGCAGCATAGCCCATTTGGGCAAACAGCTCCATTAGCTTGGCTACCACATTGCTCAGCTTTGGCTACAAGAAAGAGAGGTAGTAAACATAGTATCAAGCAAGATAAGTTTGTATTCGCCATTTTTGGAGAGTGGAGTCGGTTTGGTGTGTGATATGAATGAGGTAAGATGTTAATTTATAGATAAGCATTAATGGGATTAATTGTTTTTTTGTGTACTTGTTTTCAAAATTGGCTGCTTTTTGTGCACTTGACTTTATTTACACAATGAAGGAAGGTTTAAGTGTCAAATTACCTACTAATTAGTGTGACTGTATATAGTAAGTAAAAGGTTTAGTCAAAAGAGATTTCTTAATTTTTCGAGTTTTTCTTCATGGCAAATATACTACTACTATTATTATTATAAAGTACCAAAACACAAATGTACAAAGAGTACTAGAAAGAATTCAATAAGAAACATATAAAGTATAAGACAAGTGATATTTGAACAACTATTTTATAACAATTTTTGTGACAATTTTCTTTTTTATACTCACATTGAAAAGAAAGAAGAACATTAAAAATAGACAAAACAACAATCGCCACTCTGAAGAGACTATCGACAACCAGACAAAAATCTAAATCAACCAAAGTTAGAGAAGCCCGAAGCATCCTTCTAGGAGGAGTTTGACATAAAAAGTGACAATCACCTAGACCAAACACAAGAACTAGTTTGCCGCGCAAACCACATAAATCGATGGGCGGCACTAGAAGAGAACAAACATCGTTTACGCACAATTGTAAGATTTAACTCTTTGAGAATTTTAAATACTTACGAATTATCATATGATGAATTTTCTCATGATTGAATCAACAAATGTTCAATTACGTGCTTATGGAATTTAATTTTTTTTTACCACTCCAAATAATTCGGTAGTTTAATTTATTTATGAGTTAGACTAACATGTGCTCCTAAGATATTCATGTTATAGATTTTACAAATAGTAAATATTTACTTAGGAAAAGTAATTTTTAAAATTTTGATAAATAGATTGACACAATTTTCAATAAATAAGTTTTACCTTTAGTATTTTAACATATGTTCTAAGGCTAGTATTTCCTTTGATTTAGATACTTTCTCCACGATATAGGGAAGAAAAATTATTTACTTTCTTTGGTCTCAATTATAAACAAAAAAAATCATTTTTTAAAATTCATTGAATAACTAATGTAGACTAAATAGATCAGTTATTCAATAAACTTTAATGAAATGTTTTTTGAAAAAGAATTGGGGTGCATCTAGTCTGCTAATCAGTAAATACTTGACAAAACAACATAAGACGGAACAATTTTGATATTGAATAATAATTGGTCTTATACAATTTTTGATGAAAGATTTTTTTTGGTATTTTAGATGACTTATACGTCAGAAAAATTGTGATGTAGTTTAGTAAAAAATAAAAATTTCAGAGTTTTACCATGTCTCTTGCCTCTAAATTTTTCTTGTCTAAAAACAGTTTTATAAATCAATATTGTACAATTGAAATCAACATATTCTTCCTTTCATTTTTTTAACAGATCAAATATACTTTTAAATGAAATGATGTTTATAATTGAGATTGAAATCTTTTTATTAATTATGTTGGGTCATAACCCTCAAAAGGTGTTGTACACTTTGACGAATTCAAACACAAAATTTGTACCGGTTGGAAAACATTTATGGTGTTTGGTTTATAATAAAAGTTGTGAATAGAAAAATAAGTGAAAGAGAGTATGGGAAGAGAGAAAGAGATGAGAAATACAGCAGATTTGATGAGTTGTTTGACAAAAGAGAGAAAGAAAAGAAATATAGACGAAAGAAGTGTGTTTAATTTTTAAAAAGACCAAAATATCCTTATACTAAGAAAGTTTTTTTGGACAATTTTATCATATTTCAATTTAATTTTATAATGAAGTTAATGTATTTATTTTAATTTAATTAAGAAATTAAAATACTTTTTTTGAACAGAAATAAATATTATACTCATTTGTATTTTTACTACAAATTGTTTCTACTACTACTTTTCTCTTTTGTTGCTTCAACGTTGCTCCACTAGGAATGCATGCTTGCAGCCTCCAGTAGCTTTGCTGCGTTTTCTACTACTTGTTTAAGTACCATATGCATTGAAAGCCATGAGAACTTTGTAACATTTGAAAGTAGGAATAACAAAGACTAGTAACCTTTCTCTCCCCTTTCTTCACTACTTTGGAGAGAAGATAAAAAGTAGTGGGCCCTACATGTTTTTAATCTCTTTTTTCTATTTCTCAACATTCCAATTCTAAACAAGAGAAAAGTATTATCTCTTTTCTCTTTCTCTCTTCTCTCTTTCTCTCTTCCTTATTTCACTTCAACTAGTAGATAGAGAATTTTTTTGTTGAAGGATATGGATAAACAATTAGAGATGAATGGATGATCTAACATTGCCCTATTTTGCGGGCGGCTGTCAAAGACAAGGATAAAAACTAAATCAATGAAGAGATAAACTTGAAAATTCAATCAAATCCAAATTAATTGAAAATTCAATCAAATCCAAATTAATTAAATTAATAGCTTTTCTATATTTGGAATCAAATTGAACAAATATCCAAATTAACTAAATTATAGTAGTTTTTTTTGTTTTTTATTTTTCGAAAGAAATTTTAACTTTTTTTATGTTTTGAATTGAATTGAAAGAAAATAGATTAATTGATATTACTGTGTAAGAAAATATTTTAAATAGGTTCCTAAAAAATAAAAACCACTACTTTTTCAACCATCTAGAACATTCAAACCTGTGCTATGAAGTTAGTGTAAATTAAATGAAAACGTGTCCTATGAAATTGAAATTAAGGATATCAATGTACGAATTAAAAACTACTCCATCGAGATTTGGCGTTGATCTCTCTCATTCACCATGCACGGCTCAAGCTGGAAATACTTTCTTGTTCCTTCTATCAAAAATAAATAAATACTCCATATTTTCTTGTTCCCAATCCTACACGTAACGTTTTTGATATTATCTTTGACAATTTCAATTAAAATGTGACCGCTATGGTTATACACTACAATTTTGTGTTAGATAGACACGGCACTCCCACTAGAATCGGTTCAAAAAGGTGACAATTTGTATCCCATGCACAAACGATGCAGTGCACCTGTATTGGCATAGCATAAACCCGTAATACATGGCGAAATTTCGTATCGGATACATGACAATTTTGTGTATTCATACAGCAGCAGCTATATTTTATTTTTTGTTACATATACTTAAATATTTAGAGCAACATCACACTCCTTGAAGAACTTAATGATCACGTTAGAGTGGTTAATGAATTTTTTACGATGAATAGTTTGAAAGAATTTGAGTTTATTGATAGAAACAATTCTTAGTCAAATTTTATTTATCTTATGACTGAATTTCAGATTACTATAGTCGGTTTTCTTAAAAATCAAATCGTTAACACAAAAAATAAAAATATACATCCTTTAAAAAAACCACGAAAATTATATTAGTTCATGAGAAAAAAAACTAAATTGTTAATCTCTCACAAAAATAAAATAGATTGGAATCAAAACCCAACCACATATTATTGTTGATTAAGTACTTTAGATGATGACATGACATTAACATCATTATCCATGAAAGAATGCGACATTACGTGCAATAAACGGGTAAGATTTGCAGACAAAAAAAGGGGCAAGAAAAAAAAAACTCGAATTGGCCCATTGTGTCGACATTGAACCGTAAATTTGTTGTATGTGGTTTCGAGTCAAATAGTCACATTGGAGCTAAGGTTTTCTTGGTTAATTGTGAATTAAAAAATTCTCAGGTCAATTATTCTATTGAGTGTTAATTTATGAGGAGAAATTATGTCATTGATTTTGTAGCGGTCAACTAATCTTAGACACTGGATTTGTAACTCATCTTTGCCTCTTCACCTATAAATTGAGCTCTTCTCCCTCACTTCTACTCACCCTAAAAGTTATCTTGAGTTGTCAAAAAACTTTTCTCTCTTTTCCCTCCTTTAGCTTAAGTTGACGAGTTATTCTCTTCTTCTTCCTCTTTTTCTGTCCCTTCGGATTTAAAGAGTGTTCTTAAGGTCATAGTCCCCTCGGTTTATAATGTCCCTTCAGAATTAAGAATGGTCTTAAGAACATAGTCTATTCAGTAAACTTTGTCCCTTTAGAAATAAGAGTATTATTAAGATCATAGTACCTTTTGATATATATCGTCCCTTTGGAAATAAGAATGATCTTAATAATATAGTGGCTTTTTATGTTTTATGCTCTTGGAGAAGTTAGAGGTTAGAGTGGTGGAAACACCATATTAGATTGGTCCTAGTACCATATAAGAGTGGTCTTAGTATCATAATAGAGTGGTATCAATGTCATATTAGAGTGGTCTTAGCACCATATATGAACGTGTATTTCTAGAACGGATCCTACAGTGCAGTAGGACTTCGAAACAGTTGTAGCTGGGCTGTTTTATCCTGGAGACGTCGTGGTTGATAGTCTGCTTGCACAATTTTGGACAGTGCCACGAAACGTCTTAAAGAGAGCGACCTAGTCCGCGACTCAGCCTAGTAATCTCTTCGGTGAAAAAAAATATATATTTAACTAATTTTGACTATTGTTCCAACAGGTTGATTGCATGGCATTCAAAAAACCAAGATGATGCTCTGATAGCTCAACCTTTGATGACCAGGTCTTTGATTCTCTAAAATCTTATCATACATAGACCAAGTCTCTGAACCTTTGGAAGCTTACTCTCTGAAGAAAAAAAAGGTGTTATCCTCTTAGGCTTTCCCTCCTGAAGTTTAAATTCAAATGAATAGACAACTAAAAAGTAGTACACAAAGTACAATAGTATAAGTTATGCACCATAATTTCTGCAATATTACAAGATCGTGTAGACAATCTCTACAAATAATACAAGATCATAGAGACAATTTCTGCAACAAGACAAAGTCGTGAAAAATTGCTCTCAACAATAGTACAAGTCAATACAATGCCTCTCATTTTAAGGAATATCCTTTACAACGTTAAAATCATTCTTGACTATATAATAAGCACTCCAACACTTAGCAAACTAGAACAAAGAAATTCATATACACCACAACTACGCAAGAAATATTGAGAAACACTCACATCTGTTTTAGATAAATAATTTTGCTAAGTTGGAGTAAGTAAGAAATTTACCAATTTTCGTATACTTTAATATAATGATCGAACACTGGTATCAAGTTAGAAACTCACATATCCTTTTTGTGAGCGTAAATTTGTATTCACACTAAACAACATATCATTTCATAGTTGTAAATCCTTAAAGAGCTGAGTTGTAGCCATAATCTTTTGGAAGACAGAGACTAGTTGAGTCATAATCTTTTGTAGTAAGAAATCTAAGGTATTATATATGCCTAAAAATACTAATTTTCATATAATTAGTATTTTTAAGCATGTACAATTTAACTTTTGTGAAAGGAAGTAATTTATAGTTTAACTTAACTTACTTGGTTTTATCTAAATTAGATTTTTTTATGTGAATTAGATTTTATTTTTTTTTTAAGGAATTTGAATTAGATTTCTTTGATATTTACCTTAATATCGGGGTAATGGACTTGATTTAAATGTGGACCAATCGAAATACACTAAGAAGTAAGTAACATTATTTCCACTTTCTTTTGACTAATAACTCTTAAATATAGAAGTACACGTAAATCATTGAATTTAATATGAGTGGTTGGAATAGAGAAGAATATAGATGTTTTATGTGACATGAAATTACCACTTAAGTTGATGGGAAAAATTTATGTGACCATTGTAAGATTGACAAATATTGTATGAAATAGAGTGTTGAAAAATGAAGAACCAACACGAGAATAAGTTTAAGTGGTTTGAGCACGTCGAGAGATGATATATTAATTATGTAGTAATAAGAATAGATTAGTAGATGAACAATAGTTAGATTACTAGAGACAGAATAAAACCTAAAAAAAAAACTATTAGATATTGGTTTGAGTACGTCAAGAGATGATATATTAATTATGTAGTAATAATAATAGATTAGATGAATGATAGTTAGATCACTAGAGACAGAATAAAACCTAGAAAAAAACTATTACGAAATATCTAAAGGTTAACAAGGTCATTGAAATATAAATTACGATAGAATATTATAACGTAATTTGATGCATATAACAGACTTCGCTCTGTAAAATATAGTTTGATTGTTGTTGTATGTACACCAATTTTTTCCTCTCCATTATCTGGGTGAGCTACCAATTATGAGCACGTTTTTATTCAAAATTATGACCCACACTGCTTATCCAAAACTAGAGTTTGTCTAACATTTGCAATATTACACATGTTAAAACTAGTATTTTTTTTATTGAAAAAATAATCATTTATTAAAAAGTTATACATTTAATACAAAATTTACAAGTTTCAATGCAAAATTACTATTTAAAACTTTTTAACATAGACAAATTTGCACATGAAAGAAAAACCCTCCAAAAAGTATTACTCCTCCGTCCCTTAATATAACCCCCTATTGCTTTTTTCACATTTCTTAAGAAATGTTGTTGGTGTAGTTAATGTGTCTGTTTTATAGTACAATTTTACAAAATTAACCTCATTAAAGAGATAAAGTG
>Ga0209282_1002053_pt1 | contig 11445 bp, 5 predicted proteins | sample Mtrugardesep15_FD_187529 | JGI IMG/M metagenome (GOLD analysis project Ga0209282, IMG submission 187529) | Root nodule microbial communities of legume samples collected from California, USA - M. trunc garden sep15 (SPAdes) (version 2) | ecosystem: Host-associated > Plants > Roots > Nodule...
TATTTTATAATACTTGTTTTAAATATAAAAAATGTAATTTTTAATACGGGCCGGCCCGTTAGCCCGCGGCCCGTGTAGGGCCGAGCTCGGGTAGTATATTTCAAGCCCGTTTTCCAACCGGGCTTTTTGGCCCGGCCCGATAAAGCCCAAAGCCCGTTAGGGCCGGGCCGCCCGTTTTGACAGCTCTAGGTACAACAATGGGAAAAGAACAAAAAACAACAATTGAAAACAAAAGGTGAAATAACAATTAAAGAACAAAACGTGAAACAACAATTGAAGAACAAATGAAGAACAATTGAAATAAAGAACAAGAACAATGAAGGAAGTGACGTGAGAGCATAATAAGTTTTAGATTTGGTGTGTTTTAATGGCAGCGGAGAGAAGAAACAAGAATAAAACCTGAAAAAGGTGAGGAGGAAGAACAATAAAACGTGAAAAATAATATCAGAGGAGAGAAGGAAAAAAATCAATTTTCAAGAAAGTGAGGTCATTAATAAGACGTAGAGAAACTTATAAAAATGAGGGCATTAATTACTCCTTATCCTATGCAAAATTGCACGGGTTAGAAAAACCCTACTAATATTTCAAGAGAAATGTTAACTAGTACTGCCCTCGGGCATTAGTTAAACACCATAAGTGTAACTATTTATGAAAATGTGTGTATTCAATGTATTGGAAATCAAAATATTTAACTTTTTAAAGAATAATTTCTTATTGGCTTAATTACACTTTTGACTTTTAAGTTTCCCAAAGTTGTGATTTTGATCCCATAAAAAACAATTATTTCCATGCCCCTTAAGTTTACTTTATGTTGCAATTTTGACCCAGTCAACGCTGATGTGGCGTCTACTTTAATATTTTTGTATTTTTTTAATAATTTATTTTATTTTGTAATTAAAATAATAATGATAAAAAATTTATTTTTAATTTTTGTAATAAAAAAAAATTAATTAATTTTTTTTCATTTGTAATAGAAAAACTATTTATTTATTTATTTTGTAATTAAAAAAATTATTATTTTTTACTTACAAATTATTATTTTTTAAATTAAAAAATAAATTAAAAAAATTACACACGTGACACCCACGCGTCCTTTGACTGGGTCAAAATTGACGTAAGGGACCAAAATTGCAACAGAAAGTAAACTTAGGGTCTGAAAAGAGATGTTTTTTTAGGGGCTAAAATCACAACTTTAGAAAATTTAGGCGACCAAAAGTATAATTAAGGCTTTCTTATTTTAGAATGCTTGAAGAGTGCCAGAACACTCGTCCTCCACTAATCTCTTATTAGCTTTGCAACAACTCTATTTTAAAATTTTACCTCACAACTCAATACTTTGGCTCTAAATTTGCACGACGCTAATCTCAACCCTAAAATCTTCCTTCCTCTTTATACAAATCATCTACCACCACACCATTGCCTCCTCCAAATCCAAATCCTCTAGTCACCAATTGCTTTTTCAGAGAAAAAAAAAATCAAATTCCTTATTTTTCTCACTCTCTAAATCGGTACACTCTCTCTTCTCTTCCAACCAACCACTACTTCTTCTTCTTCCTTTTTCCTACAAACTTAATTCTTTTATCACAAATTTCTTCTTAATTTCATTTTTTTTTTCAAATCTCATGCTCTCTGTTTTAATCCCTGCAAAATCTCAATCAATTTGGGGTTAAGTGGTTGAGCTTTCAGAGAAAAAGTTGGGTGATTTTACCCTCTTTATGAGAATGTTTATTAGTTTCCAAGGCTATGACAGTTAAGGAATATTTGAGTTTCTGATGGTAATATTTTCGGAACAACAGGGCTGTTCATTTTTCATCTGAATCGTTTATTACTTATAAAAGCACGCACATTTAAGATATTTGATTGCATTGTGTAGTTATAGCACGAGACATGGTTTTTCTCCCTTTCAAGTGATTTTCATCTTCCAAGTATATTGTGTTTTGATAGTGTGTTTTTTGTGTTGCTTGACTTTAGATTTTTATTATGCATTTGTCTTTTTGGTTTTGGCACTAGCATATGACTGTGTTGAAGACCACGCTCTTTCAAGCCTCATTCAATTCATTTATTAGTCTTTTAATATTTCCACCATTAGATTGATCCAATGGCTACGGATTGGGGAAGGAGAGAGGGAGACAATTTTGAAGGAGAGGATTCAGTTATAAGCCGTTGGATTAATCTATTGGTTGATAAACATAAAGTGAAATAATAATAAAAAATTAAAAAAATACAAAAATGCAATCAATTATCAAGCTATTGACCCCTCATCGTCGGTGACCACGCATGGCGGTGACAAGATGGTCTTCTAATGTGTGCCATGTTTGCACGACGATTAAGGGTGAGTTTTTACAGTGACAGCGGCGTGTCGTTTGTTGGGTCAAATTCTTCTAGAGAAACATATATCGTTGTGCAGGAAAATGGAGGGAAAGTTTGTGTTGCAAAAAAGTAAATTCAAAAGACTCTTTAAAAATGACAAAACACTAACTTCTTCTTTTCCCTTTACTCAATTCGCTTATCCATTTTTAGGTTTTTTTATTTAATTTAATTCAAAGGTGAATTAACTATTAAGCTGTTTAACAAAAAAATAATTAATTCCTCCCTACAAAATAAATAAATAATTAATTCCTTAAAAAACAAAAAATAATTAATTATTTAAGTACTTAAAATATAATAATATTCATCAATTTATTTTTTAATATTTTAGTAGAAGTGAATGAGAGGAAGAGAGTAGAAAATAGGATCCGACAAATATACAATCTCACAATTCCATTTCGTGTAGTCCAATTCGGTGTCTTAAGCTTTGTTTGTGAGTTTGAAGAGAAAAAGAGGGGAGGGATCTGGAAAAAGGGAACAAACTAGTGGAAGAAATAAAGGACATTAAGAGCGGAGGACGTTTGAGGGTTCATTTTTTTTTCATAATACAAAGTTCTTCTCATTTAGGAAAACTCAAAAATTGCATTGGAAGAGAGTTTTAGGGTTTTTGAATGGTCAATATGAATTCTTTAAATTTGATCTATGTTGTTATAATATTCTTAGAAAATTTGTTAGTTTGTGATAACATATTTGAATGTTTTGGCTGTCAATGTTTAGAATTAGCTTAAGTTCAAGGGTTAAATATGTTTTTGCTCCCTACAAATATATCAATTTTTTCATTTTAGTCCATTCAAAAAATTTCTTCGACTTTTCGTCCCTATAAAATTTTCAACGATCGCTTTTGGTCCATACTTTTAAGTAAACTCATATGTAGACTTCGTATTTTAAATAAAAATTTGTAAAAAAATTTATAAATTATAAGAATCATTCAAATTTTTTTTTAACAAAACATGAATTAAATATGAATTTTTATTAAAAATTCATGTTTTGTTAAATATTCTATTTTTTTAGAGATGTTTATAATATTCTACACATTTCATTAAAAAAAATACAAAGACTAAACAAGAGTTGACTTAAAGTAGGCGTGGTGATTGAAAATTTTATAGGGACTAAAATTCGAAGGAAAATTTTAGGGGGAGTAAAACAAAAAAGTTGATATATTCATAGGGACAAAAAACATAAATAGTACAATGAATCAAAATTATATATTATGTACTCCAGATGTTTGATAAAATGCTTTAATCAGATTTTAATTTTTTTATGTTGTATAGGTATGGATGAGAGATGCATGTTAGACATGGAGACCATGACCAATAGCTTACACATTGAGTGCCAAACAACAAACCCTATGCTTAACCGGGGACGGGGGCGTAGGAATGATATGGAGAGACATCACAAACGAGTGTGTCCCTGGCTTTCGACCCTTCTTAGGACTAGTGCTATGTGTCTGATGAGCAGTATTACAATCCTACTGAGAAGCAATATGACGATCTTACTCAGAATGAGTACTACCACGTTGAGCATCATCATGAGCAGCATCGCCATTCATTAATCATGTCGTTTATAAGATTTTGAATGACGTTGGAGTAAGTATAATTATGTTACTTTATCGTTCAAATGTGTATTTCCGGTTAAAATATTTTAAGGTATTTTTGTTTTGTTTTTTAGAGTCACACTCATATGTGTAAGATCGTTAGCCATGGGAGGAAGATTGCCACACTTACACACCTGGTTGCGCATTACGACTGATTATGAAATTTAGTTATTGCATCTGAGGAATTTAGTTATTGCATCTGATCTTTTACCACTTCTTTATATTGGTTTTCTACTTTGAGTGGTATCATGCTTACTGCTTTACCAAAGGGGTAGCATGATGTGACCATCAACTTTCATCTGCATGTTGGGAAGATGCCCGTCATACTGAATGATGTGGTATGTTTTCTACACATCTCCATCGAAAGGAAGACGATGGATCACGAGAAAAAGATCTATGAGGAGATGGGTGTCCAATTGATGACTGAGTTGCTTGGTGTTGCCGAAACTCGTGTGATTGATAAGTGCCATTACTAGTTTGGTGTTTTATAAATATTCCTTTTCCAAAGCAATTATTATGATTAAATCAAAGCAAAATTACTGGTAACTATTTAATCATTTGATTTATTTGCATATAGATTTCAAGCTTTAAATCTATAAAAAAAATTTGACAAAATATAATTTTTTTATCTTATAACCAACTTCACATCTATAGCTTTTATTCACGTTTACACATGAATCATATGTTTAAAGTTTGCTAACTCATATGAAAATAAATAAAAAAAAGACAGAAATGAAACAATAAAACGATAAAATACCAGATCGTGATTTTAAATTAGAATGTAATTTTGCCTTAAATCAAATGAGAGTGAACCACCCATTAATAATGTAACAGAAAGATCCAGGTATGCACTGCACGAGTTTGCCGGCTGCTCACACACATTGACATGAATGCAAAACTGTCCAATCAAATCGGAAAACTACCGACTGAAATTAGTGTAATGCCAAATGCTACAATGTGTGCCCTTGTCAAAGGTAAATGTTAAATAATTTGATTTAATATAATAATATATATTTTTAAAATCATTAATTTAACTTTTCAAACTCATAATATCATGTTTTCGGTTGTAAAATTAATTAAAAGTATATGTCAAATGTTATATTATATAGAATAGTAGTGAGAAATAAATAATGGGAGAACAAGAGTTAAATTTTGTTAGATTATTGTAGTTAAAGACATAAGTTAGTAAAATTCAATTATAATACCTTGGTACGTTTGCAGGACAACGTAGCACGATTAGATGTTTCAGTTATGAAGCAAGTCATTAAAAAAACGTGGCACGATGGGATCACAACGTTGGATGATAAAAACATAAATATATTTTTCAGTGCAGATTTATTCCAAATTTTAAGCGATACTTTTACTATAAATATAAACCTTGTATCAAAGTAAACCTGGAGATAGAGGGGCTGAAACAAGGGTTTAGAAGGCAACACAAAAACTATGATTTGTATAGAGTTTGCTCTTGGTAACAAAACTAGGGTTTGTGGTTGATTCACCTTGAGAAACACTATTAGGATTGAGTCTTTTGGTCACGAGAAGAGATTGAGACTTTGAGTAAAATTAGGCAGGAGACTTATTCTTGTAACTCATTGATATCTCTTTTGTAAAGTTACTCATCATTACAGTGGAACGACGTGTTGCTCTCTCCCTATACTAGTTCAGTTTTGAACCAAACTGGTAAATTAAATCTTTTGTGTTATCTCTTTCTTTCTCTCGTTGTTTTCTACTTTTGTTTGTATTTATAACTTTCATACACTTTATTTTAGTTGCTTGATGATTACTTACTCCACACATAAGTATTTTATTGACGTGATTTTCATCGAATTCACAAAAGTACATCACTACCACCTCCGATTCAATTCCCATTATATTACCTTACCTTCTTTTTTATAATCAAAAACATCACCATTTACCTTAAGTACGAGTAAATGGTACCAAGGACATGATTTGCAAGGTAAAATAACAGTAACCGGTGATCTGACACTCTCCAACTGTAGACGTAAACTAAAAGGAGAACTAAATCATAAATTTTATCTAAAGTCCAATCTAATGTCCCATCTGATCAATAATATATATAAATAAGATACGTACATGTAAGAACAAAGAACCGAAAAATAAGGAGTAAAGGTTTCAGTCTCATGTTCATGAATCATGACAAAAACAAAACGAACAAATTTTGCTTGGATTGCACCACTGTCTACTTGTCTTAACATGCTACGTCTCTAGCAACGTAGGCCGTATGTAACTAGAAACTAGAACTAGAATTATAACTATTGGTTGGTTGTTCTTTTAACTGAAACGTGTATACAGTAGTAATTTACTATTCAATCACAGGTAGGTTTTTTGAAGGCTCATGTTATCGAGCCCCTTAGAGCAACCACATCCATGCCATCCATATGAGTGGTATAAATAGGACCCGCATAATATATTATATTACCTTACACTTCTCAATTATTTAAACCACTCAACTATATTTTTTAAATATCCATATTACTCATCTAAAACTCTAAATTAGGTCCCACTTAATCACATAATACACCTCAAATTTATAGTTTAAAATCACATTCTATTTTTATATTATTTTTTCCATCAAAAAAGTTGAAAAGCAACCGTAGCAATACAATACCACGGTAGTTGTTGGAGGAAGTAAAATTCTGACACAATGTCTGCTAAGATACTCTCAAAAGGTGACCGATATTGATGCTCTTAGAGCACTCATTAAAGATTTAAGAATAAAAACAATTGATAAATTTTATGTAAATTAAGTTGTTTTTTAATGTATTAATGTTTTGATTACACAATTCTCAATGTAAAGTTTTCATTTTAATTTTCATAACAAATGTACTAAAGACACTTGTTAACATTTGTCTTTTTAAATATTATATCATGTCATGAATTTTATAAGTTTTTTTTTCTATGAGAAAAATACTCAATCCAATCATTGGTACACAAATTTATTTTTTAAATATTGAATAATTGAAATATTAATTGACAAAAATATTTTGAAGTAATTTTAAAGTCAACATTTCTTAATTTCTTTAATATTTCTTACACGATTTTTTTTTATTGAAACAATGAACACGACTTTCATATATAGATTAATTCAGAAAGATTAATATCATTTGAGAAGAGCAAAGAGATCACGTCACCAACCTTGATGATCAAGGGTAACACTTCAGTGTCTTTGGCTTTGGTGCCTTTGTTATTATCTCTCTCTAAACCATTCATTCTCTCTCATCTAAAATGAACTAAAGGCACCCAAAGGCACTAAAGTGCCATCCATGATCAACATCGCATTCATGGCATGAACACTAAGATATAAAGGTTCTCGTTTTATTTTTGGCGTACTTTATATTAGTATTTGAAAAATGTTAATAAATACACTTAATGTATTCATCTTAAGGAAAAAAAACACTTTAAGCAATCAAAAGTTTGATTTACAATGATAATATTATATTGATATATTAGTTAAAAAGTTATCGAGACAAATCGAACAATATATAAGATACTAATATTAATATTGATATATTAGTTAAAAAATATGATTAAAGTAAATCATATTAATAATATACATTGTAAAAATATGATATGTATTTTAAAACAAATTCAATTATTTGTGTTCCCATATGTTTTTTTAAGCAAACATTTTTGTTATTGACTGGTTGATTGTAACCAAAATCATACTCATTCATTGATTAGTCATACCATACTCACTCAAACCCTTGTGACCTTTGGAAGACGAGCGAGACACATTGCTTTGCCTTGCCATAAAGGGGTTTACTTTTTTCAACACTTCCCCACACACACAACCTTTTTCTTTCTGACTCTCTTTTCATTGGTGGCTTTGATCAAGATATCAAGACCTCACTAGCCAAATAAACAACACCAAAAACCCACGTTCATTATTGTTCCTCAAAAAGGAAAGTAAAATCCACAAAGTACTCTTCCTCCTAACCCACCACCATAATTCATCCAAAAATAATTATAGAAACCACCCATTGTTCACCAGTTTCTTCTCCCTGCAGGATCTAAAAGAGGAAGGAAACAATCCATTTCATTATCTTTCAGAGACTATAAATTCTTAACAAAACTAAAATTAGCTAAATGCCTGCATGACTGCATCATATTTCTTCTTTTGCTATCATATGTCCATTTCATCATACTAGAAAGAAGAGAGAAAAAAAACCATAAATAGTTAACTACACATCTTTCCTTCACTTCTCTTGCTTTTGTCTCTTCTTTTTTAGGTTAGTTTTCTAACTCTCTTTCTTTCAATTGTATGCTGGTTCATTCCTTGTATCATTACATTCATTAAACTCAATACTCATTCATATATATCAAAAAAAGGCTAAAAATGTGTTAACTTTCTTTTTATGTTATTATTATTTTATCCAAAAGAGGAAAAATTAAGGTAAAGAAGATATGGCTCGTGAGAAGATTCAGATAAAGAAGATTGAGAATGCAACGGCGAGGCAAGTGACTTTTTCAAAGAGAAGAAGAGGATTAATAAAAAAGGCTGAAGAACTCTCAGTTTTGTGTGATGCTGATGTTGCTCTCATCATTTTCTCTTCTACTGGGAAGCTCTTTGAATACTCCAACTTAAGGTCTATCTTTCTCTCATGAATGAAAATTAGAGTTAGAACACTTTTTTTTGGTACTTTTAATTTTTATATTCTTAAAAGTTTATTTGTGCATCAATGGAATAAATACATTTTCAGAAATAATGAAAACAATGATTTGATATTTTTTATATTTCTAAAAATTAATGCTAGATCTTTTTTCAGTGGTAAAGAAAATATTGTTCTAAATTCTCTTATGCTTGTTAAAAGGGAAAACAAACACAGAAAACATGAAAAGTAGACAAATAAACTCCTATTTTTCCAACTTTTTATTTCAACTAACGCTAATTAGGGTGTTTGGCTCCCAACTTCAATATCAATTCTTTGGAACACGACCACCTATGACATCAATACTTGATCTATGACTTAGTTAGTCATACCTAAAACTCCTTGTTAGTATAATTGATTTTTTAAATAACAAAAACCAAATATTATACTACTAAGTGACGTCGATTAAATAGATCGAATTAAGTCATAATGCTCGATCATAAATCATATTTTGGTCCAACTAAAAAAATAAATCTGTCCCTCCTCAAAATGTGTTTTGTGAGAATTTAAATCTAGCTAATGTTAGACAGTAATAGTATAAATTAACCGTTGTCATGTTAATCATGACATCGATCATGTGTTATCATTCATTGTTATTTATTTGGTATAATTTGACTTGGATATTTGTGTTATGAATTATGATGAAGCATGAGGGAAATACTTGAAAGGCATCATTTGCACTCAAAGAACCTGGCAAAGCTGGAAGAACCGTCTCTCGAGTTGCAGGTTGGTTTTATTTGAATCACTATATGTTTTTGTGAAAACATATTGAATTGAATCACGATTTTTTATGTGCCAAAATGAACAAATAAAACATTGATGATGGTCACTACTAAAACAAAATCACAAGTTCATTATTGTTGAAACATATTTTAGTTTATAGTTGTAAGGATCATGATTGAAGTTTAACATTGTAATCCATGTTTGATGCTTAAATTTATACTGCAGTTAGTTGAAAACAGCCACTGTTCTAGATTAAGCAAGGAAGTTGCTAAGAAGAGCCATCAACTAAGGCAGATGAGGGGAGAGGATCTTGAAGGTTTGAATGTGGAAGAATTACAACAATTGGAGAGGTCACTTGAAATTGGGTTGGGCCGTGTAATTGAAACCAAGGTCTTCAATTCTATCTACTAGTACTTCTTTTTTTTTATAATAAAATTTATCTCATGATTAATTATATATTTAGCTAAAATATCGTTTTGTTTTTCAGGGAGAGAAGATCATGATGGAGATCAATGATCTCCAAAGAAAGGTTAGAAATATTCAAAGATACTCAACATGTTCTATTAATTGGACGACTAAAATTTAATTTGATAGAGTCGATGAAGATAAAAAAGATTGATGTTATTGAAACTTTAAAAAAAATTCACAATTAATAAAATATTACTTATATTCTCTACTTTGATTGTTAAAAAAATTCTTGTTTTACTTTTACTAAAATTTGTAAGGGTCCATCCTTGGAACATTTTTTTAGAGGCCCGTATTAGACCAATTCATACATTAAATTGTGTTATTTTCAATATATATTCACAAGAGTTTAAAAATAGGTAACAAATAATGTATTCGTAAAAAGAAAAATTGGTTAAATATGCATTTCTAATTTAAATTAAATATGTGTGTTTGAGATTTTTAGTTGGTATGTTATTTCGTCTATCCATCGAAAAAGTTGTTCGCAAATCTTAGTTCAACTAACAGTACCAAAATTGTTAGTATTGACGTCCTGAACTATGTTTGAAATCAGAGATTTCCCACTTGTGTGTGTGAGTTTTCCAATAATTATTGTCATTTAATCTATCTACTAAAACAATATTAAATTAAATAATTTATTTTAAAAGTTAAAATAAAACAAACTCATTGTTAAAAAAAAATACTCAATAAATTATATTTTTAATTTCCTTCAAAAAAAAATTATATTTTTAGTTTGTGTTGGTATATAACTAAGAAAGTTTCATCAAATCATTCATTACTTGCCAATTTAGATTATCAACCACATATATCTACATTTATTTTAGCTTCTTTCCTACAACCCTTACTTTCATGATTTCATCCCTAAACCAACCAACTCTTACTGAACCTGCAGGGAAGGCAACTGATGGATGAGAACGACCGACTAAAGCAACATGTATGATGTTCTTTCTCTTTTCTGTCTATCTTTTTCTATTCTATAATACTACAAATTCATACATTTGTCTTTTTTTTTTCTCACATAAGCCCAATATTTGCATGAAATTTTTACTAGTTTTAGAATAAACTTTTTAGCTAATAAATTACTTGTATATGATGAATCATAAGGTTGCGGGCATAATTAACGACAGAATGGTTGGAGGTGATGAATCTGAGAATGTGGTTAATGAAGGTCAATCCTCAGAATCTGTCACTAACGTTTACAACTCCATTGGTCCTCCCCAAGATTATGAGAGTTCAGATACATCACTCAAGTTGGGGTGAGTTCAATTTAATTACCACAATAGTTCACTTAATGCATTCTACATTATGAACAGGGGTGTAAAAAACATGGTAATTATAGGTAAACTATTACTAACATTGTTGATAATTATTTTGCCCTTTTCGTCTTCTTAATTCATTTATATGTTTTGTAATGTAATAACTTCCACTTAAAGTAAAAAATTCTATTGTTTAAGCTACAATATGGTTTATCGTCTTCGATGGCCACCTCAACTAAAATCATTAATTACAATGAAAAAGGTAAAACTCCTTCAATATCTCCTTAACTCATCAATCAAACTACCTACATGAGACATTATATATATATATATATATATATATATATATATATATATATATATATATTTT
>Ga0209282_1002054_pt1 | contig 11443 bp, 4 predicted proteins | sample Mtrugardesep15_FD_187529 | JGI IMG/M metagenome (GOLD analysis project Ga0209282, IMG submission 187529) | Root nodule microbial communities of legume samples collected from California, USA - M. trunc garden sep15 (SPAdes) (version 2) | ecosystem: Host-associated > Plants > Roots > Nodule...
TAAGGGCTGAAGCTTTGATACAGCTGACATTTGGGCCCTTTTTGGGAACTCACGTGCGTGTCTTTCCGCTCTTTTTATTGCGCTAACGTTTGTAAATTATGATTTATTTATTTATTTTTTTATGAAATTTTGATTTTGATTTAAAGTAAAAATATAAATGTTTTTTGCTTTCAAATTGTAACAAATCAAACTAATCATGATTATCTACTTAAATGACAACAACAAAATAACAAAAGTATACAATCTAAATTCTTGTTTTTTTAACAACACTGACAAAAATCTTTATTATAGAAAATATTGTTTAAGAGTATAATTGAAATAATGAAAAAATAAGTATAAATATACTAATATAATTTGTTACACTTTTTAAAGGATATGAGAAAAAACTGGACATATATATACCCATATCATGTTTATTACACTTTTTATTTTAATATTGAATTTATTCTTATATATTTGTTATATACATTATTTGTATTAAAAATCAAGTGTAATTTTGGAAAGAGAAAAGTTCAAACCTAAAACATTAAAACATGATATTTTCAGCACATTTAGGGAAAAATAAATAAAAAACTATTTTTTTTCTTTCAAAAACTCAATATCCGACTCAATAATCAATTAATAAAGAATAATTCCATCATTTTACTAACGGTGGTTTAATTGAAGTTAAAATAAAATTTTGATTTAAATGCATTTTTTGTCCTCTAACTTTTTCATAACTTGTGACTTTGGCCAACCAAACAAAAAACAATTTTGGCCATCAATCTTTTAAAAAAATGACTTTTGACCTCTTATCTTAAAAAAAAAATACTTTGACTCAACTTAAAAAAATTGGGGTCACATTTCACCTTTGACTCCCCTTATTAGTAGCAGCCAGCCATCTACATCCACAACCACATGCTCTGACTCTGACTGCCAAATCAACTCACGACTTTATTTTCATCCACACAACTCACGCTATGATTATTATATTAGACAAATTACCACTCTATGATTATTATATATTTATATTAGACAAAAATAAGAAATTAAGAGCGAAGATCATTATTCTATCCGTAAAATAAAGAGAAGCAATATTTGAATCATCATTATGTGACAATTTTGGACAACTTTTTCACTCATAGTTACGCTATATTCTTATTTTCTCCTTTTATAATTATTGTTTTTACCCATAAAAAAAAATTATCATAAAAATTGATACTAAATGATCGTTTAAATATGATTGCTCTAAAATAAAATAAGAAATAGCATAGGAAAAGCATATTCTCATGCTATATCTCTCTCTCTCTGAGAGTAAAGAAGTAAAGCACCGAATTAGAAAAAGAAAAATGGCATCCGAAGCTCCAATTCACATACTCCTTGTTTCTTTTCCAGCACATGGACACATAAACCCTCTTCTTAGACTAGGTAAATGTCTTGCTGCAAAGGGTGCTTTTGTCATCTTCATCACAACAGAAAAAGGTGGCCAAAACATGCGAATCCCCAACAAATTAGCTACTTCAATTGGTGATGGTTCTCTAATTTTCCAGTTCTTTGATGACGGTTTAGCCGATCATGCTCACCCTCTTGATCACCACAAAAAAGTTGAGCTTGTTGGGAGACAATTTATTTCTCAAATGATAAAGAATCATGCTGATTCGAACAAACCAATTTCATGTATTATAAACAACCCTTTGTTTCCATGGGTTTGTGATATAGCTTTTGAATATAATATTCCTTCTGCTTTGTTATGGACTAACTCCAGTGCTGTTTTCACCGTTTGCTATGATTATGTCCACAAATTGCTACCTTTCCCTTCAAATGAACAACCTTATATTGATGTTCAACTCAACTCTTCTATAGTTCTTAAATACAATGAAATCCCAGATTTTATACATCCTTTTTGTCCATATCCAATTCTAGGGACACTCACCACGGCACAGATAAATGACATGTCTAAAGTGGTTTGTGTATTAGTGGATACCTTTGAAGAATTAGAGCGTGATTTCATCGATTATATTTCGGAAAAATCAATCGCCATAAGACCCGTTGGTCCTTTGTTTAAAAATCCAAAGGCAAACGGAGCAAGCAACAATACTCTTGGTGATTTCACTAAGAGCAATGATGATTGTAATATTATAGAGTGGCTAAACACAAAGCCTAAAGGTTCTGTGGTTTATATTTCTTTTGGTACTGTTGTGTACCTTCCTCAAAAACAAGTGAATGAAATAGCATATGGGTTATTGGATTCTCAAGTCACATTTTTGTGGGCAAAGAAACAACATGATGATTTGCCAGATGGGTTCTTGGAGGAAATAAGTGGGAGAGGAAAAGTAGTGAAGTGGAGTCCACAAGAAGAAGTACTTGCTCATCCTTCAGTGGCATGTTTCGTAACACATTGTGGTTGGAATTCGTCAATGGAAGCACTTTCTTTAGGAGTTCCAATGTTGACATTTCCAACATTTGGTGACCAACTTACAAACGCAAAGTTCTTGGTTGATGTTTATGGGGTTGGGATTAGATTGGCTCGTGGTGAAAGGAAACTGGTAACAAGAGATGAGATGAAAAAGTGCTTGTTGGAAGCTACAACAGGGGAAAAAGCAGAGAGGTTGAAGCAAAATGCAACCAAGTTGAAGAAGGCGGCGGAGGAAGCAGTGGCCGTTGGTGGTTCCTCTGACCGACATCTTGATGCATTTATGGAAGACATTAAGAAACACAAACGTTGTTAACAATCTGAATATGTAACATCAATTTCACTGTCCTTGTTGAAGTAAATGGACAAGGAGGAAATCAGTCCTGTTAGACCAGTTTCTTAATCAGGTAGCAGTTATATTTATGTAATGTTAGCATTTATGTGTATTTGAAGAATGATAAATAGGGGCTTATGGAAAAGTGAGTCATTCGATTATTTTGGGTTAAGGACCGTGAGGTACCATTGAGATATCAATGTTATGAAAATGTGTAGCATAGAAAGGTTTAAAGAAGAAAGTGAAAATATATGTATGTGAAGTGTTATACATCCTTTGGTCATTATTATAAGTAAAATTGTGCATTTTAGATTCATTCATTAAATGATGTATGTGGTCTATAATAAAGACCATATACGTCATTAATTGAATGAATCTAAAATGCACATTTACTTATAATAGTGACCGAAGGGTGTATGACACAGCTTCATTGACCAATGTTATATAATATTGATATCCCAATTGTACACCAATGGTGTCCCCACGTTGACACACCATGCTCTCATCTCAAATTAGGTGCTCTTTACATTTTTTCTGTCTCATATATTTTATTACATTTTAATTATCTAACTACTCCATCGACTATAACTAATAAATGTATTTTAATAAATGAAACACATTTTACAATTAAAATAATTTCTAATCATTTTTTTAATAAATGTGTAGAATTCTAAATAAAACAACTAATTTGAGACCGAGGAAGGAGGAACAGAAGTGAGCGGCTACTTTCCTTTTAGGGTTATGTTGTTATGGGCTTGAGCCTTGTACATGTAAGGAGTGTTTTTGTTTAGGTCCCCACAATATGTCCAAGGCATCCTTAAATACACATTAGGTAGTTATATACTGGATGTAGATACGGTATTAGAGATATTATTAAGGGGGGCTTGAAAGAAACGTTCTCGTGTGTAAGAGTTCCACTAGGAGATGTGTTTTATTTGATGGTTTCTCATCTTACCAACAAAATTGTTCTTCCACATTTGAAAAGACCTATACCCTCAACGACAAAGGATTCTAGGATTGTGATTTGATACTTGATTCTTTCTTAAGAAACCATTATCAGTTTCTTTATCCTTAAAATTTTAGCTCTCATTTCCAAAATGGTATTTTGGTCCCGTATATTCTCCAAAGCCATGGGCATACTTTTGCCATTCACATTCTCAGCATGCAAGTCCTCTCCAGCTACCTTGTCCAAAGTAACACAAACCAACAACCAAAATACCAAATCTTAACCCATTAAGTGAGTTGTAACATGAATCAAATTAAGCTATAATGTTTGATCATAAACCATATTTGAATCCCTTATCTAAGGCAACACCATTTTAACTTATTTAGCTAGTTCATCTTGTAAAACTCTTATTGAAAGCATGGACCCGGATACCGTGCAATCGGAAAATGGTGCATTATATTCATGCGGTCGGTGCATTAAATTAGACTCTTTAATTGAAATCTTCTAGTATAGATTTAACACTATCAAATATCCTATGTACTACACACACATTCATTTGACGCAACCTCCATTCTATGTACTGCAACAGCTTCAAGAAAGCTTGGAAAGTCATTTTGGAGTCCCTATAATCTAATATATTCCAAATTTACGTATTAAGTAATAACCAAAACTATTTGTGAGCATCACAAAGTTATTGCTTTATAAGAGACATTTAGATAGACTGATGCACATAATTCAGGAATTCTTTAGTGAGATTGTATAACATAAACGTACGTATGCAGAAACCAAATTAGGTGGGGAATTTAATTCATGTAGGTTGTGTGCAGTACATGAATAGAATGGAGGTTGTCAAAACTAGGTTGTTTGCAGTGCATAGAATGTAGGTTGCATAACTTAGGAATTATTTAGTAAGATTAAATAAATGTATGTAATACACACATATTAATTTTGACGCAACCTCCATGTGATGATCAGCATCTTTCTGACGCAACCTCCATTCTATGTACAATACACAGCTTCAAGAAAGTTTGGAATGCCATTTTATAGTGTCCCTACTAATCTTTGAGTGCAGTTTCAAGAGAGGAAAAACAAACAAAACAGAAGGAAAATGGCGTCTAATGAAGCTCCCATTCATATCCTCCTTGTTTCTTTTCCAGCACAAGGACACATAAACCCTCTTCTTAGACTAGGAAAGTGTCTTGCTGCAAAGGGTGCCTCTGTCATTTTCACCACAACAGAGAAAGCTGGCAAAGACATGGGAATTGTTAACAACATCACCAATGAATTAGAAACTCCGATAGGTGATGGTTCTCTCACTTTCGAGTTCTTTGATCATAGTTTACTAGATAATGGTTCCGTTAACCATGCAGAACTTGAGCGTGTTGGGAGACAGTTTGTTTCTCAAATGATCAAGAATCATGCTGATTCAAACAAACCAATTTCATGTATCATAAACAATCCATTTCTTCCATGGGTGAGTGATATAGCTTTTGAACACAATATTCCTTCAGCTTTATTATGGACTAATTCCAGTGCTGTTTTCGCCGTTTGCTATGACTATGTCCATAAATTGGTGCCTTTCCCTTCAAATGAAGAACCTTATATTGATGTTCAACTCAACTCTTCTATAGTTCTTAAATACAATGAAATCCCAGATTATATACATCCTTTTAATCCATTTCCAATTCTAGGGACACTTACCACGGCACAAATAAAGGACATGTCTAAAGTGTTTTGTGTATTAGTGGATACCTTTGAAGAATTAGAGCATGATTTCATCGATTATATTTCAAAAAAATCAATTACCATAAGACACGTTGGTCCTTTGTTTAAGAATCCAAAGGCAAACGGAGCAAGCAACAATACTCTTGGTGATTTCACTACGAGCAATGATGATTCTACTATTATAGAGTGGCTAAACACAAAGCCAAAAGGTTCTGTAGTTTATATTTCTTTTGGGACTATTGTGAATCATACTCAAGAACAAGTTAATGAAATTGCATATGGGCTATTGAATTCTCAAGTCGCGTTTTTGTGGGTATTAAAACAGCATATTTTCCCTGATGGGTTCTTGGAGGAAACAAGTGGAAGAGGAAAAGTAGTGAAATGGAGTCCACAAGAACAAGTACTTGCTCATCCTTCAGTGGCATGTTTCATTACACATTGTGGTTGGAATTCGTCAATGGAAGCACTTACTGTAGGAGTTCCAATGTTGACATTTCCAGCATTTGGTGACCAACTTACAAACGCAAAGTTCTTGGTAGATGTTTTTGGGGTTGGGATTAGATTGGGTCGTGGTGATAAGAAGCTGGTAACAAGAGATGAGGTGAAGAAGTGCTTATTGGAAGTAATAACAGGGGAAAAAGCAGAGAGGTTGAAACAAAATGCAATCAAGTGGAAGACGGCAGCAGAGGATGCGATGGCAGTCGATGGATCCTCTGACCGACATCTTGATGCATTTATCCAAGACATTAAGAAACATGGCATTGTTAATATTCAGAAGATTTAATATCGTTAATTTCATCGTCATCGTTGCATATTCAGAAAATCCATGCAGTTATATTTTTGTGTTAGTAGTTATGTTGTGTGTTTTATGAATTGTAATAAATACGCAAGTTATGGAAATGGGTCATTTAGTTATTTTGGGTTAAGGATAGGAAGAGAGAGACCATGTTATCCTATTTACTATCATTGTCTGATTCGCTTCTCTAAACTTTCCTTTATGTTCTAGAGTGTGATTGCTATAATAAATCTATATCACCTGTTTAAGATCATTCTATAGAGAATTTTGTTAACAATATAATTTATAGAGAATAAGAGAGAAAAGAAAGAACTAAAGGAGTCTATGGTTCCAATAGAATGACAAAAGATTGAATAATAATTTGATACTAAATACTAATACCTAAGATATTTTAAGCCAATTCAGTGGGATCTGTTATCACCATTTTATAAACAGAAGATCAACGTGGACAGACTCCCATGTATTTTTAATGTTTTAACATCACAATGAGTAATATAATACATAGACCTATATATTGTTATATTATATTTATCATATTGGAAGGAAGCAAGCTTTAAATACTACTATATAGCCCAAATAACTTGAAAAAACTGATAATAGGGTCATAAAGGTCTTGTTTTGCTTGCAAGCTTAAAATGAAGTCAACATGATCATTGCTTTCAAGATAAAATGGCAGTCTCTCTGAAATTATTTGATATAGTTGACGAGTGACCGAATTTTATTCATGCATGATTTGGTATACCACCAACCAGGAATTGAAGGCAGTTGCTAACTAGTAACTTATGTTTGTAAAATTCGCTTTTGGCCCTCCGTATCGCATTGTAGGGAATGATAAGTTGGTTTGATTTGGGGGAGAAACAAAAGGGTTGCAGTGATAAGGAGGTCATGAGTTCAATTTTCCTTAATAACAAAATAACAACTAACATATGCTATTTCACGATTGTTCAGAGACATGAACCTGTACATGGATGACAGTGAATCACTGCAACTTAGACATGTCACAGTAAAGTGAACATTTGTTAAACTAGAAATACTTCGATGAATGAAAATATGCAGAAGAAAAGGAGAAAAACAGGATAGATGGAAAACTGTAACCTTTTGATGTTCAGTTGATGATCACCCATGGTAAGAAACTAAGAATCACTTGAATAAAACCAGTAATGATGTTCACATCAATTATCTACTTTAACCGTGGAAATTAATAGAAAGCAGCAAAAAATTCCTGATCAATTCGCAACTTGACCAATCAGGTGCACTAACATGATCCAGGTATGATATAATTGATATTGAAGATAAAAGTGCAGCAGCTTCAATAGTTTTTACTATCTTTGGAATTGGTTGAGTGAAGGTAGCCAAAGATATAATTGTCCCCTAATATGAATGAGGAATTTATGAAATGTATGTTATAGCAAATATCAATAGAAGGTGAAAAGGATGATTTTAAGGTGTTAAAATTTGAACCAAAATAAAAGGCAATATTATGGGTATCCACTTTATCAGCAATATAATCAACAACTCCTGAGTTAGATAAACTTTCAAAATTAGAAGATATTTTAAACAAGACAAAATGACTAGTGGAGATGATACTGAAAAATTAGTTGAAAAAGAGGATACAATTGAACAGACAGGGTGAACGAAAAAAAGGCCAAGATCGATCAAGTAATAGATGTCATTTTTGCCTTGTTCAGAAAAGTTTAACCAAGGAGGAAATGGAGCCCATATATATCATCTCTACAGTTTCTCCCAAACAGACAGAAGCCAAATGATGACGTGTTGTCCGTCTCATTTTCGCCACCCTAACGAATCATGCGTCAAACTACTAACTTTTGAAGCGCTTATTGGGAGGCAACCCAACCTTTTTATTCATTTCCTATATTTAAGTTATTTATGTTATTACACAAAAGTTTGAATATGTTAACAAGGCATTTTAGATTGAGTTTGGAAAAGAATGAATGGTTGGAAGAGATTTGCAGGATTATGTGATCCGTCTAAATTGCTTGGAGAATACATCTGCTCACTAGGTGTGATTTGTCCTTAGTAAAGGGGTTTTAATCACTATTTTGAATGTCCAGACGAAGCATTTTGCTTTCCCTACGAACTGTTAACCCCTGAGATTTGTCGATTGCGAAACAGTTGCGTACTCTCATGTTTTTCTTAATTTGTTGTCAGCCTATTTTCACTCGGAGGGGAAGGGTTATGTAATGCAAGTAAAAATTAAAGGCAACAAAAGCACACCCTATGTAATGCACACATCCTCCCCATAGTAATCAGCCTCTTTCCAATCCAAGTGTCCTTTGACTCAACCTTCATTTTATGTACTGCACACAACCTCCCCGTGGGAAATGGAATCCACAAGAAGTAACGGACCGACACCAATTAATATGATTAATTTCATTGTCATTGTTGCAAAAGAGAGCACACCTATTGTTTTACTAGCATATAACTCTTGATGGATGTAATGCACACATTCATTTTGACTCATCCTCCATTCTATGTACTGCACACAACCTCTCCATGATAATCAGATTCAATTCCCATTCTAATCCAAGTGTTCTTCTGACACAACCTCCATTCTATGTACTATACACATCTTCAAGAAAGCTTGGAATGCCATTTTAGAGGGGTCCCTGCTAACAATCCTCACATGTCATCATTATGTATCTTGTCTGGCAGCAAATTGAGTTAGTGAATTTCAAGGCCAACCCCCTCTTGCAAGTAGGTGCTATCAAAGCAAACGTACAAAGTAAATGAGTCAGCTGTGAGTAAATTTTAAAGTTATTTAAGGACTTTATCCCAATTGTACATTTTTTTAAAGAGCAAAATAAATTTGTTGTAAGAATCAACAATCACAAGATGTGCATATTAGACCAAACCAAATGATCAGCCAATCAAGATTAACTAAAAAAATTACATAATGTCCAACAAGCAAGCAACCTCTAAAATGACAAACTCCCGCCCTCCAATTATACATTTACTTTGTCCACAATTCAGATAACCTTAAAGGGATGAAATTAAAACTCATATGAGAAAATAGTTGTAGAATATTAATTAATGTCACTGATATTAATAATAATTTTTTCTTCCCTATTTATTTTATAAAACATATTTACTTTATCAAGTATTTAACACTATTAGTTTAAAAAAAGAGTAAATGAGTGAGCTGTGAGTCAATGAAGTGTAATATATAGTAATATATTTAAAATTTACATATTCAGTAATAATCAAAATTATTTGTTTGTGAGCATGAAAAAGCTGTTGCTTTATGCTTCCTTAGACTATATATATAAAGATACTCTCCTACTATCATTATTGAATCTTCGAGTGCAATCTCAAGAAAGGAAAAAGAAACAAGACAAAAGGAAAATGGCGTCTAATAAAGCTCCCATTCAAATTCTCCTTGTATCCTATCCTTCATACGGACACATAAACTCTCTTCTTAAACTAGGGAAGTGTCTTGCTGCAAAGGGTTCTTCTGTCATCTTCACCACAACACAGAAAGCTGGCAAAGACATGGAAACTGCTAGCAACATCACTAACAAAACAACCACTCCAATAGGTAAGGGTTTCCTCACTTTTGATTTATTTGACGATGGTTTGAAAGACGATGATCCCATGAGAGCAAGTCTTGGTGAGTACACATCACTGCTTGAGCATGTTGGGAAACTATATGTTTCCCAATTGATCAAAAATCATGCTGAGTCAAAAACACCAATTTCTTGTATCATAAACAATATTTTCATTTCATGGGTTTGTGATGTAGCCACAGAACACAAAATTCCTTTTGCTATTTTGTTTAATGAATCTAGTGCTGTTTTCACTTGTTACTATAACTATTTCCACAAATTGGTTCCTTTCCCTTCAGAAACAGAACCTTGTATTGATGTTCAATTGCCTTCTGTAGTCCTTAAACACAGTGAAATTCCTGTTCTTCTGCATCCTTCTAATACATATCCATTCCTAGGCCCACTCATTTTAGGACAAATTAAGAATTTGTCTAAAGCATTGTGTGTATTTGTGGATACCTATGAAGAATTAGAGTCTGATTCCATCAATTATATTTCGAAAAAGTCAGTCATCATAAGACCAATTGGTCCGGTGTTCAACAACCCAAACATAATAGATGCAAGTAATATTCGTCGTGATTTTGTTAAGACCGACGATTCTACTATTATAGAGTGGCTAAACACAAAGCCAAAAGGTTCTGTGGTTTACATTTCCTTTGGGACTATTGTGCAACATCCTCCAGAACAAGTGAAAGAAATTGCATATGGGTTATTGAATTCTCAAGTCACATTTTTATGGGCAAAGAAAAATCATGATGGTTTGCCTCATGGATTTTTGGAGGAAACAAGTGGGAGAGGAAAAGTGGTGAAATGGAGTCCACAAGAAAAAGTACTTGCTCATCCTTCGGTGGCATGTTTCATAACACATTGTGGTTGGAATTCAACGATTGAATCACTTGCTTCAGGAGTTCCAGTGTTGACATTTCCAGTATTTGGTGATCAACCTACAAATGCAAAGTTCTTGGTAGATGTTTTTGGTGTAGGGATTAGATTGGGTTATAGTGGAGCTGAAAACAGATTGATAACAAGAGATGAGGTTAAGAAGTGCTTGTTGGAAGCAATGACCGGGGAAAAAGCAGATGAGTTGAAGAAAAATGCAATGAAGTGGAAGAAAGCGGCGGAGGATGCGGTTGCTGTAGGTGGAGCCTCTGACCGGAATCTTGATGCATTTATCGAAGACATTAAGAAACATGGAGCTGTTAATTTCCAGAAGATATGATAAACTAGCCGTAGGGGGAAATAAATTAGGTATGCAAAATCCAAAAATAAGTACTCTACTTATTAGGAATAGGTGGAGAGTTCATGTAGTAACTCTTTTTGTAGAAGCATAAGTAATAAATAATTTCGTATGTTTTTGGAGTGAATCTTTAATGATTTGATAGTTTGTTTGATAAATGTCTATGTCTGAGTCTATAGACTCTGTTCGGTTGATTTGAAAGTGGATATAGGCCCCGTGTGGATAAACAGCTTATATAGATGCTTAGAGCCTTAGGGCTTATAGCATTAGAGCTTACATCATAAGCTTTTATACTTGATAAACTATTTATGTTTGGATATATACATTAAAAAGTACTTACATAAATTGAAGTGTTTGGATGTGACATTACATAAGCAATTCTCAAAATTTTAAATATTTTTAATTTAACAAAAAAATCAAAGAATCGAACCACAATTATCATGATCTTTT
>Ga0209282_1002055_pt1 | contig 11443 bp, 10 predicted proteins | sample Mtrugardesep15_FD_187529 | JGI IMG/M metagenome (GOLD analysis project Ga0209282, IMG submission 187529) | Root nodule microbial communities of legume samples collected from California, USA - M. trunc garden sep15 (SPAdes) (version 2) | ecosystem: Host-associated > Plants > Roots > Nodule...
CATCCATACCAAGACTAGAATTTTCAAAATCAATAACTTCTAAGGGAAAACTGATCCAGATGTCTGCAAAGAAATAGCAACTACTGGTCCATATATATATATATATATATATATATATATATATATATATATATATATATATATATATATATATATATATATAAAAAAATATATATATATATATATATATATATATATATATATATATATATATATATATATATATATATATATATATATATATATATAAGTCCACGTAGATAACAAAAAATGCATGTGCATAAGTGCATTTTGTCATGTATGTATCTAAAAATCTGTTTGGTTGCATGTATATTTATATAGCTACAAGTGCAAGTATCAAATCAGTATGCATAAAAGACATACATCATCCTCAATTTGTTTTGTCCTCTGAATTTGTTCTTGCATTTTGTCAATCAACTTTTGAATTCTCTCGGTCAAGTGCTTCTTGGCATCCTGCCATCGAAAACATTGAGAAGGAATTAAAATTTAAAAGAGACAATAATTATCATCATTAGTACATTTAAGCATCATTTTCCATGTTAAATATTTAAATCGAGTGTATAACGATGATGGGAAAAATATCTCCAGACAAACTGTGGGTCATTGTGGCAAATGTGAGTAAAACTGCTACATCCCCCGTATTAAGGACAACAAATGGCTTGCAGCCTCTTTAATGTGGGGTTTACCTTACTCTAGGGGCAGAGGATTGGGGGCAGTTAAATCTCCTCAAACTTAAGATTGACTCGATGTTACAAACGGTTGCAGCTTGGTACGAGGTTTATTTTAGTCCATCGGCAAAATATTTTGTGATGGCAAAGACCATTTCCTCTTAATTAATTAAAGTCCCTAGCCACCCACTCTCCTCTCTGTCCCATCTTCTCTGCCAAATCTCCTTTGAGATTTGAGATTCTTTGTCTTCAACAAGCCTTCTTCAAATTGGTCAAGAAACATTCGCTACCAGCGGGAAGAGCGCCATTCCTATGATATTGCGATCTTCTACGTCGTGCCGCTTGTGCTGGCCCATCCAGCGATCTTTTCACCACTCCGCTATGGTTGACGGTGAATAACATGTGATATTGTACAAATCTCACGATCTAGCATGTTTTTGACTAATCAGTTGAAGGAGTATCAAACATTATGTCCAGAGGGCTCGACACCCTTCAAATGTGAGAGTTGATGATGTAATCATGTTCAAAAACATGTTGCTCATATAAATGTGCGTGCCTAACTAAAAACTTAATATATTGAAAGAATATCCAGTACAGTAAATGGACACCTACATCTATGACATCTGAGGCATGCTGTAGCTTTTTTGTCAAATCTGCAACAGCGTTTTCCATATTACGTCTAGTCACATACATAAGACTTGAGAATGAAAGGCCCTGATATTAAGAGAAGAACATGGATATCAGGATCATAGGAATAACAATTATTTCAGAATACCAAATGGATAAAATCACTCATAAAAATTCAGGGTAATCAAATAAGCGAATAAACAGTTTGCAACCTTTTATGAAACAACAATTACTGGTAAGTAGTAACAAAGAAATAAACTGTGTTAACTGTGAACCACAAACTAATGAAACTGTTACAAAAACAGTAAGAATCCAAGCAGCTTCATACCTTCAACCGCATGTAACCATAACCCACAACACCCAAGGTAGCTGCTGGAACCACAAGAGATGATAAATTACCTGCAGAAAAATGAAAATGGTATATAAAAAACAATGAGTAGAGAAATTAGCATCTTAAGCAGAAGCCACATTAGCTGGCAAAATAAAACATACTTTGTTCTGAACCCCCATTCCATATGATTGGCCCGCTTGGAGTTAATGGTAAGTTCCGAACTAAATCGATCAAATGGCGTACCTATGGCAATGTCAAACAATACCGTTTTGTGAAAATAAATTTCAAAGTTTCTTTCAATTACATTTTAGAACAAAAAATAGAGACATAATCAACCAGTTTGTTACCTCAGCGGCCAGAGCTTCATCAGTTTCCCCTTTAGGCTTTTCAAAAAAAATATACTATAAAATAAAATATAACACTATTAAAATACAAACAAATCCTAATACCGAAAGGCTATAAATTGCAACAATCCAGCTTCTGAAACTATAACCATTTATAGCAACTAGAAAGAATATCTTAATTTACCAAGAGTCCAAAAAAAAAGTGACCAGTCCAGACCCTAAAAGCAACTTATTTTTCTCTTATTTGTGGGAGTCAAAGGCACCTATGACTATGTAGCACCGACACTTTTGATTGAAGGTGTATCAGGTATCCGACACACAGACGCGTGCGATTAAATTCAATTATGTCATTTTATGAAATAATCATTGATGTCGACCTGTCAGTGTCGTGTTTGTGTTCGTGCTTCATAGGTCACAAACAACTTATGTAGCACACACACTTTTAATCAAAGACGTGTCAGTTATGTCCGAAATGTATGCGTATGATTACATTCAATTATGTCATTTTTTCAAATAATCATCAGTGTGGATATTTTTCAAATAATTATCAATGTCGGCATGTCATGTGTCGGTGCTTAATTAGAACTATTAATAATTAGTAAAAATTAGAAACAGATATTCTAAAACCCTAATGATCAACACACTGCAGAAATGATCGGTTTCACCAGTCCTACAAAATCCATGACTCAAATTTAAAAAATAATCCGACATGCATACACCGATCAAGTCAGAGAGTTTTCTGTCTTTCAAGAGAATGCTGCCGCCAATGTGACCTGAAAGGAGCAAAGTGAAATCAGAAAATTTAAAGCAGCGATTGTGTGTGTGTGTGTGTGTGAGAGAGAGAGAGAGAGAGTACCAGTTGCGAGAAGGAACAGGACTCTGGAGATTCCAATTCCGCTTTGCACAACCATGGCCATGGCGAGAGAATGGTAGAGAGATAGAGAGACAACGGAAGAGCGTCGAGAAGCTACAGTAATGATGGAGAGCGTCGAGAATGAAAGAGCAAGGAGTTTAGGTTTCTTGGAGAAAAAGGTTTAGGAGGGAACGGGTTTGGGTTTGGGTTTGGGTTTGGATCATATCCATCGAGTCCGGTCCAATTTAGTCTCCGACAAAAATTGAAAGTTTGGTCATCTGAAATGTTATCTTATCCCGGTAGATTACAACTTATTAAGTTTGTGTTTTGGTGTGCAAACCTATTAAAGCCAAGTCTTTGCACTTCCTCCAAAAGTTTTAAAATTAATTTTCAAATTACTTTGTAGAGTATTTCTTTAGACCGGTAAATCTGGTATTTTAAAAAGAGCTCTTATTGCTTGGGAGCATATTTGTTTGCCTAAATTAGCCGGTGGGTAGGATGTTATAAATTTGAAGTCTTGGAGCCATGCTGCACTCAGTAAACAGTTTTGAATATTACATATCTCTAACACATAATTCAAACTATTTTAGTTCAGTTGTAAGAAGTTCATTTCTATTTTGATCAAAATTCATATATACATGGAACAAGTTTTCATCTGCAATTTTAACTACACAATGACAATTCTTATAAAAATAGAAATATACACGACAAAGAAATGAAAATAAAATAAATCCTTTTCCAAAAGAAAAAAAAGGAATGAAAATAAACATGGGAGAAGCATCGATTCTCACTTATTGAAAAACAGTATAACATTATTTATATCAACTTGTAGAATACATGCAAATCTACACTCAGCACAATTACACATAATCACATGTGCTTCCATGCTGTATATAATTCTCTTTCCACAAATGACCATAGAATTTTAGTTCTGCTTTAACAACTAATGAGTGTGAACACCTGAAATGCACAATAAGATGATAAAGATCAAATTATAATTCCATATGATATTATAGAGTTAGTTATGATTCAAATAAGCATATATAAATTTTAGTTTAGCTCACCAGAGAGAAATGTCTTTCTTATTATGTTGAGCTCTCTAGTGACATCCACAATATTCATTCTTTCTATTGGTGATTCCATTGTACAAATAAGTCCGATCCTGAAAAGAGAAACTAAGCACTCCTTTACCGCTGGAATAAGAGTCTCTCTGCTTCCATCTTCTACATGTGGATCCAAAATCTTTATAAGATTGTCAGGAAATGAAGTTGCAACAAAGTTATGCAGATTTTGACCATCTTGAAAAGCTTCATCAGTAGGTCTTCTACCAGTAAGCATTTCCAACATAAGGATTCCAAAGCTATACATGTCACCAGATGTTGACACTTCATAACCCATTCCATACTCTAAAACAAGTAGCAAAAACTATCAATACTATGCACTCGTAAATTATTGATTTTGCACCAAAACATAGAAGAATACAAAGAAGCAATACAAGTTAGGTTCATCGATTTAGAACATACCTGGAGGAGCATAGCCAATGGTCCCTTTTATTCCAACTGTACTAGTATCCTTATCCGAGGTGCTGCCAATATCCGAGACAAGTTTTGCAATGCCAAAATCAGTCACATGAGCAACCATGTCATCATCAAGAAGGACATTGCTTGGCTTAAGATCACAATGAATGACTAATTGCTCACATTCTTGGTGAAGATAATGTAATGCAGTGGCGACATCGATCATGATGTTTAATCTATGACTGAGGTCCAATGTTGTTGGATGCTCTGCATTTAAAATCTCAGGATGCAACCATTGTTCTAAGCTTCCATTTTTCATGTAATCGAAAACTAGAGCTTTAAAAGCTTGACCTTCGTAATCTGTACTAGAACAACATGTTAAAATCTTCACTAGATTTCGGTGTCTGATATTTTTGAGTGCATTACATTCAACAATGAAACTCTTGTGAGCTCCCTTCTTTTTGAGGTTCAAGACCTTTACAGCAACAACATTGTCTTCTGACACAAGATTTCCCTTGTACACGGAGCCAAAACTTCCTGATCCGATCAAGTTTCTTTCCGAGAACCCATCGGTTCCTCGGTGTAAGTTTTGATATGAAACCTTAGCTAGTTGATCAATAGTTGGTGAATCAAAAGAGGGATTTTGGTTTCTTTTCCTCATCCACCAGATAGAAATAACAAATGAAAGTATGAGCAGAAAAGAAACCACACTAACTATCACTGCTATCAACTTCAAATTATGTTTTTTTGCGCGTTTACTACCCTTGATAGGGCATGATGGTAGATGCAACTCTGAAATACCTCCACAAAGCTTATAGTTTCCAATCATGTCTACATGGGATGCATTTGCAAAAACACCGTCTGTTGGTACCTCACCTTCCAACATGTTAAAAGAAACATTCAAGTGTTCTAAACCATAAATATTCTGCATAACATCAGGAATTGGTCCATACAATTGATTTCTTGAAAGGTCTAAATATCTTAAACCCTTGAGAGAAGCCAAAGAGGATGGTATTGTTCCGTTGATGGAGTTCCCTTCCAAATGAAGATATTCTAAGCTTACGCATTCACCAATGGTTCCAGGAATGCCCCCCGACAAATTATTGGCCGAGACATCTAGCTCATCAATATTTTTTAACATACCCACTTCTCTTGGTAAGCTACCACTCAAAGTGTTATGTGACAAGTTCAATAAAATTGATAAAGAAGAAAGACTAAAAAGCTCTAGAGGTATGGATCCATTAAATTTATTATGAGAAAGATCTAGATATTGTAAATTTTGACAGTCTCCTATACTTGGAGGAATCTTTCCTTGAAACATATTAAGTTCTAATCGTAAATCAAACAATTGACTGAGATTTCCTATAAAGGGTGGCATATCTCCTGACAACTTGTTTCCACTCAAATATAATTTCTGCATCTTTTGGAAGTTCCCAAAAGTGGTTGGAATAATTCCTTCAAAGTTGTTAAATCCCATGGACAAGACAGTTAAGCCAACTAAGTATCCTAATTCTACCGGAATTTTTCCTGATATATGATTTTCAGCAAGATCTAGTTCACTGAATTGAGTGGATAAATTTCCCAAGGAATTTGGAAAATTACCTCCAAAACTATTATTAAATATAGAAATAAGTTGTAGTTTACTACAGTTTGTCAACGAATTTAAAAACACCAAATCTTTGGTTGAATTTTCACCTAAATTGTTTGATTGCAAATTTAGAAATTGAAGATTTTGTAACTCCCCTAGACTTGGAACTTGTCCAACCAAATTGTTTCTACCGAAATCAACTAATGTTAGGCCATGAGCTTTTTCTATGGAAATGGGGATTGGACCAGAGATTTGATTCCGCCCAATTGCAATATATTGAAGATTAAAGAGCGTGTGGAACATTTTGGCTGGAAGAGAGCCATGAATCTTATTCGATGTCAGTGAGAGTTTAATGAGTGATGAGATATTGTAAAAACAAGAAGGAATTATACCAGACAAATTGTTAGGACCCGCATATAAAATTGTCAAGTTTTTTAGGCGACATATTTCTGGTGGAATAACTCCGTCTAAGTTGTTATAAGGAACCGAAAGTCCCCATAAACATGAAAGATTCCCCATGAATGAAGGGATTCCTCCGGTTAAATTGTTTTTTGCAATGGCCAGAATTTGAAGCCTTTTCAAAGAGCCAACTTCTACTGGTATTTTGCCAATGAGTTTATTTACTTGCAAGGATAACTCTTTGAGATTGGAGCAATACGTCAGGTTTGTAGGAATTTTACCTGCAAACGAGTTATTGCTAAGATAAAGTTGTTGCAATTGTAGCAACTTGCCCAACTCCTGTGGAATTTCTCCAAAGAAGCTGTTGTTTATAAGATTGAGGTTTATCAAAAAGGTGAGATTGCCAACATGGGGAGATAAAGATCCATGTAACAGATATCCTTCTAGGCTCAACTCTGTAACTCGTTGATGCATGGGGCTGCATGTGATTCCATGCCACTTGCAGAAGTGGATGGAAGAATTCCAAGACTCAAGAGCATTGTATGGATCACTGGTTATTGATTCTTTGAGTTTGAGCAATGCTAAATGATCTGTTTGGTTTCCTAATGCAGCCACTACCACCATTTTGTTTGTGTCAAACCACATTATTAAATTTAAGGTAAAAAGAAAAAGAAGATGAAGATATAAAAGTGTAGGTGACAACAAAGAAAAAGACTTCATTTGGTTTAGAAGAAAGCGTGTGTGGTTTATGCTATTCAGTTTTGTTTGTGTTCGATAGTTTTGTGGGAATAGAGAGGAAGCAAGCATGCATTTAAATACTGGTGTGGAAAGAGCTTGTGACGAATGTGACATAAACTTTCAAATATTTGTAGTCGTAATCTGCTTTTTATTTATGCCATAAAAAAAAAAAAAGTAACTTTCTTTTTATTTTACGTTATAAAAAAATTACTTTTTGTCTCATTGTAAGTGTCACATTTTTTTTTCTTAAAAAAATAAATAACTGCCACATTTGAGTTGCGTGATCCTTAAAAAAATATTAGTTATATTGATTTCAATAATAAAATAAGTTTTACTTGCTAAAACCCTTTTATAAATTTTAGTTTTTGAAGGAAGTTATTGAAATAATTAGTTGTGTTAAAAAATCACCACGTCTTTGATTTCAAAAAATTTAGGGTAAGGGATGGTGTCCCAGTCCAAGACAGAGTACTTACAAAGGTAATTACATTTACCTTCATCCAAAGGCACTAGCGGGGCTCGAACTCGGATTCTCTTGGATTCAAGACCTGTCTTTTTGCCACTAGACCAAACATTTAGAGTTAAAAAGAAATCACCACGTCTATTTACTTATTGGTGACGATTACATTATCCAGCAATAAAAGATGGATTATTCTAATCAGGCTGAGTTCGCACAAATCAATGATAAATAAATAATTTTGATTGGTCCATAGTTTCATTTTATTCGTCCATTGAACAAGAGTGGTTTAAGATTAATTTTTGGCCCGAAATTATCTCTCTAAGTCATTTTTCACATATATTTAGTTTTTTATTTCGTAGTTTCATTGTGATGTTGTTTTTCTTCGTTGACTTGGTGCGGTGTTGTTTTGTTCATCATCTTGATGAGAAGTTGTTTTTCTTTCCGGTCTTGTTATGGTGTTTATTCGGTTTAGATTGTCATATAATTAAGCTTTGATTTAGTGCAGATTCAATCAACGACTTTAATGTCGTCAACGTTACAAATCCGGAAACATGGATATTCCAAACACTTTAATTTTGCATATTTGTTGACATCGCCATATTTGTTGGTATTTTGTTGTTGTATGTTGTTAATCAATACATTGTGATTTTGTTGGCATATTCCTCATTTTTCGTTTTTGTTGGAAGGGCTATTGGTTTTGGAAAATGGTTTAGAAAGTATGGAGGAAAAGTTTTCTCGGGACATTTTAAAAAGTGAGGTGAGGCCCCTTTGAAAGTCGTCACTTTCTCTTGGAAAATTCTTTTTGATAGAATTCCAACCCAAAGAAATTTAGTGATTCACCAATTTATCTCGCTGGATGTTTATAAAGATGAGAAAGACTAGCAACAAATATTTTAACACATACTTTTTAATATACTTTTTTTGATTGGTTAAAATTCACGTGGGTCCCACTAAATCATGTGGGACCCATATAAGTTTGGTAGAACACATGTGAATTTTAATCAATCAAAGAGAGTGTGTTAAAAAGTATGTGTTAAAATGTGTGTTGTTAGCATTTCTCTTATAAAGATTGTGTTTTTTGTCTAAATGGGAGAGGAAACGACTCTTCATCTTTTTCTTCATTGTGATGTAGTAACACAAGTGTGGTCAAAGATCTTTCGATGGATTGGTGTGGAGTTTATTACCCTCCAAACTCATCTGTTCAATTCAAATTTTTGCCAGGTGTCGCTTTAAATAAGAAGATAAACGTTTTTCGTTAATTTGGCACGTAACCATTTGGATGATATGGATGACAAGAAATGAAAAAACTAGAATGTATATATATCGAAGATTATAGAATATATTTATCTTAAACAAATTGTAAATAATAATAGATATAAAAAAAATGATACAAAATACAAAATAATACCACAAGACGTGCCAAAAAGACTACTAAAGATACATAAAGTGAGTCATACAAAACAAAAAACCATTAGCCGATGCCCAGACATTGAAAAGGGCTTGACCACCACCTATCTATGCCAAACATAAAGGTGGCTTTTTTAGCTTTCATCCAACCTAAATACAAGTATTTTACTTTATCCAACAACTTGGGGATGGAAGTTACAGAATTATTAAACAACCGATTATTACGCTTGTTGCATAAAATCTAGGCACAAAGAAGCTAAATTAGTTGGAGGAATGAACGCCGAGCTTTACCACCACCTGTGGAGTGAACAAACTGTAAAAAGTGATCGAACAAAATGTGGGAGTCCACCCCCAAAAAACCAATCCAACCTCGCACTAGAGGCCATAAGGATGCAAAAGTAGAGCACGATAAAAATAAATGTTGCGCCGATTCTACCAAACCACATCTAGAGACACACGGAGAGGCTTTTGAAGATGTGATACCTCAAGTTACCAAATTTAATTTAGTTGGCAATCTATCACGAAGCAGCCGCCATGCAAAAAATGAGACCTTCAAAGGAACCTGATTATGTCAAATCAACTCAATCTTTGCGGATTACCTCCAATAGGCAAGCCCAAGTACAAGAAAGACACTTTTCCTACTTTACTAATCAACGCAGACGCCGCCTCACTTAACCAAGAGGCTGGATATTAACACCCACCAACATACTTTTATTATACTTCACCTTCAATCCCGACATCGCCTCAAAAAAACAAGAGCCGCTCGTAGGGCACGGACATTAGCCCAACTTTTAGTTTCCAAAAGCAAAGTGTCATCAGCAAATTGAAGATGAGACACAAGAAACAGATTAATCATCCCAATGCTATAACTCGTGAAAAACTGAGCCTCAACCAAAGATTTCATCAAACTATTAAGCCCCTCGATGACCACAAAAACAGGAAAGGAGACAAAAGATCACCTTGCCGTAAACCCCTATTTAAAGGGAACTCATCTGTAGGACTGCCATTGACTAAAACAGGCGTTGTAGCTGTACTGACACACTCTTTAATCCACTTTCTCCATAAAACAGGAAAAGACATGTGCCCCATAACAGAGTCCAAGTATCACCAATCGACATAGTCATAAGCCTTTTCAAAGTCCACTTTAAATAACATAAGATCTTTATGAGATGTGCGTGCTTCATCAACAACTTCATTAGATATCAGAATCCCATCCAGAATTTGCTATTTTTGACAAATGCTATCTGAGAATCTGAAATAACAGAACGAATTACCAACCGCAATCTATTATCTAGCAATTTTGCCAAAATTTTATACAGACTCCCCACAAGAGATATAGGCCGAAAATCATTAAGCTTATGAGGACTAACCACTCGGAATTAAAGCAATAAAAGTAATGTTGATACCTTTGGATAATTTACCGTTGTGGTGGAACTCGGAGACAAACCTCATAATTTCATCTTTCATTTCGTGCCAAAATTCCTTAATAAAACCAAAGTTAATTCCATCAGGACCCAGACTCTTGAAACTATCACAGTCCCACGCACATGCCTTAATTTCATCCACCGAAAAAGGCTTAATTAAACCCACACCCTCCGTCACAAACAAGGAAAGAAACTGCAAATTAGACACTCTGGGTCGCTCCATATCAACTGACTGAAAGTGACTCACAAAATGCGAGAAAACTACATTACGAATGGGCAGGACGCCCTCCACCACCACGCCGTCAACCACAATATAGCATTACGCATTATGAAGCCGCCTATTAAACATAACTGAATCAAAAAAAATTTGAGTTCGCATCATCGTCTCGCAACAACTGAACCTGCGACTGCTGCCAACATATGCTAGTATTAAGTCAAGACAAAGAGTGAATATTCGACGAAATATCTAGCAACTCAACACATTCCTCATCAGTCAACACCGCAGTTTCCCCTTTACCATTTAAAGCAGCCATTCGATCCTTGAGAGCATTTATTTTCCTAGGTAAATTTTGAGTATGAGAGACATGCCACTCCTTCAGCGCAATTTTAATCAATTTAAATTTTGTTTAACACATAGCCACCCCAACCATCGACCTGAAAAGTTTTCCACTTGCTACTCACAAACTGCTTGTACCCAGGCATATCGTTCCAACATTTCAACAAACGGGACGGTCTCGGGCCCCAATTCTCCTCAAACAGACAAAACCAAGGGACAATGATCTGATAAGCCTCTCATCTGAGAAATCTGTAAACAGTTAAGCCACAACAAGCACCATTCCTCATAAAGTAAAAACTGATCAAGCCGACTCATCGGCATACCATCACCCTTGTACCAAGTAAATTTTCGACCTCCCAACGGTAAAACAAACAGAACATTATCCTTAATGAAATGATTAAAATGAGCAAAATCCAACATAAGGAGCCCTTCCGACACAGACCTTCTTTCCTTCCTACACCGAACGATATTAAAAACCCCGCAAACACACTAAGTTTAAGTTCACCATGCTTC
>Ga0209282_1002056_pt1 | contig 11441 bp, 10 predicted proteins | sample Mtrugardesep15_FD_187529 | JGI IMG/M metagenome (GOLD analysis project Ga0209282, IMG submission 187529) | Root nodule microbial communities of legume samples collected from California, USA - M. trunc garden sep15 (SPAdes) (version 2) | ecosystem: Host-associated > Plants > Roots > Nodule...
GTGATTTACCCAATGTGGGACATAGAAAATTTTCAATTCACACTAACACTAGTTTCTTCTTCCTTGTGTTTATATTCCAATGGCTCCCCAATCCTCACTAGCATACTCCAAGTTTCTCCCCAATATACACTAGTGTTCCAACACAAGTGTTATGAATATACTGTTTTAAGAAATGCATAATAAGAAATTTTATCTTAAAAATATAATTCGAGTTATTATCGAAGTAATCTTCTCGAAGTAGTTATTAATGCATAATAACACTACAAAGTGCAAATAACAATCTCACAAAAACTCAACCATTTCTTAGATTTCTAATACGAAACTCGAAGCAAACAAAAAAAAGCTTGTTAGATATAGTTGGAGTTTGTTAAAGATTGTTACGAGTTGGTTAGTATTACACTCTTATTTTAGTTAAGATGTGTTGATCGACACTTTGAGTAGTTATTTTACCACACTTAAGAGAATTTTAACAACCAAAGTTATATTACCGACCTCCATTTGATCACCAACATTAATCACGAGAGCATCAGGGACTATTGGAACTTTGAACCAACGATTATCTTTGAAGACTTGCAGGCCTTCTACCTCTTTATCTTGCAGCACAACAGTTTTAGATGATCCATCAGAATGTACGTTCAAGCCTAGAACATGATCAGGTATAGGACATATATATTGTTCATTTACATATTAATAGATAAAATAATTGTGTCACAGTTATGGTTTACAATATTCTTTCAATTTTTTTTTTGTTTGAAATCAGAGTAAGAAAATGGTAAAAATCAAAAACAAAAAGTTGTATATTTACGAGGAGTAACAATGATGATGATGATATGGCACATATGTAGAGACTGAACATGTATTTAAACCTAAACAATTTATGCTTACTATACAAGAAACATCCACTGTTATTCAGAACTTAGTAGCTAAAAGAATTTATACCTAAAATCATTGAGTTTTTGTGGCCAAAGTTTTAAATTCCTTTCATCTTCAGGATGTACCTTCAGATATACTCTATCAGCCCAATCACTCCTTTTAAGATCTGAATAATTATCATTTCCATATCCTTCAACGTCAGCAGGGCCTGGCCCCCTAGCACATTTTTGCTTTTCTTCCTTTGGAAGTTCAAAGAATTGCTTTGAAACTTCCCTCACTTTGTCAAGAAACAAGCTTGTCATACCATGGTGTATTACCTGAATCACAGCAAAACAGTTGGGAATGTTTTTGGAGCTTAGCCACCACTATACACCAGAAAAATTAATTCGAATTATTTTCTCTTCAATTTTGTCCTTCAAATATATACAAATAATTAGTATTTAAAAGTTTATAAAATTCGTCAGTTTCATCCCTAAAGTATATAAAAATTCGTCATATTAATCGATAACATCTTAATAGCAATGACTAAAGTGACAAATTATAGATATTAAATTGAAAAGAAAGTAATATTTTAGAAACTAAATTGATGGATGGTTTTTCTTTAGGATTTACATTTCTACTTGGTGATTTGATCATCATACAGAACTATAGAATATCCAAAGCAGTATTATATTGTTCTGTAAAATTGAGTTTCTCTCCATTGACGGAGGCCTCAGTCCACTTCAGTGATGCTTGATGTATGCTTAATAAGCTCTAGCTCACCTCCTACTGTTTGTCATCAAACAACTCTCTCATAAAGTTAAATGGCTAGGTGAAGACACTTTAGATGTATATGGAGTAAAAGGAAGTAGCAACGAATATGAAAGTAGTCTCAAGTAACAATAATCCTAAAACTAATATAAGAACCAAGTGTATAAACATAAAACCACAGGCAAAAGAAAAGGAGAGAAGAGAAACAAACACACTAAGAACATTCGGTCTAACAATGACTTACTCTAGGGGAGAGAGATCTCTCCACTTCACTATAATAAGAGTGTTACAAAGAGATTATAAGAAATTAGCTTACAAGCTCCTAAAGAACCAACCATAATTTCTAATTTCTACCCCTTTTTCAAGTCACTCAAATCCACAATTAATCCTAAGAGAAAACACTAACGGAAGCTTTTTTTTATCCTTCTTCTAATGAGATCTCACTACCAATGTGTTTACAAGTGTTTCCTCAGCCCAAGATAACCTCTCGCCAAAGATCCTCAACCCTAAAGTTACCTCATTTGATTTCCCAAGTTTCTCTCTCTTAAAGTTCTCGCCAAAGAATGAAGAATGAAGCCTTATATATAACATAGTTTCCGAGATATCGTGTTATGATGTACTCCCATCCAGCAATCGTGCAAGGATTCCTTCCTGTCGTGCCACGATATTTCCAATGGCTCACTCCAAACTTCACAACACAAATCGTGCCACGGTCCCAAACCAACGTGCCATGATTTCCCTAACAAATTTCAACATCAATTTTGAGACAAATTTTAACAGATTCGGATCCTCTTGTGGGCTAGCATAGAAGGATTTGAAGTGTTCAGTGCATATCCAATGACAACTTGTCCTAATATGCTTACAGGTGTCCCCAAGGGACAACTGTTTTGGTAACGGTTCAAGGGCTAAAAACCCTAAACCTTCAGTTATGTACGCTCACTTTCTACCCTAGATACCTCTCACCCTTGGTGCTTACGGACTTGACGATCGAAGTATTTGCCAGTACACCGCCCCCTTTGAAGAAGAAAGCGGTTAATGATCGAATGTCATCCACCTCAAAGACACCTCGTCATTCAGAGCATAACTGAAATAACTGCAGGGAACACTTGATATTATCAACTAAAGTAACACTAATGATGTTAGCGATCAGATGATAAATAACTGTGGGAACACTTGATATTATTTATTTTTTTGCCTAATTTTGTTTAATTTATGAAATTTTAAAGTGATGCTGAATGTTGGATTGTTGAGGAATACGTACATAACTGAAATAAAAGTAGTTATTTGAAAAATGTAAGCAGCATGTATATAAATAAATAATGAAAATGAGACCATAAAGAAACCACAAGAATGGAGTGCAGATTGAAGTTTATGAAGCTCGTGCTGTGCTGTAGATGGAGAAGTGAGTTTGCCAATGTCAATAACTGAAACATGAAGATCTGATTCTGAAAAAGGAAGAGCATCACGAAATCCAGCACCACCTTCATCATAGATATAATTATTTGGTGGCAGATTTTCAGAATCTAATGCCAGCTCTTGCACTGATTTACTACCCATTATTTCTGATACTGATGAACTTATCTTTATCTTTTATCTTTCCTAATTTTTTAGGACAACAAATATTTCACGTTTTATCATTAAGAAAGTTGTTATTGTATGTGAATCCGCATGTTACTTCAGTTGCCTAACAGTTTTGTTCAAGTTTACATACTACTGCAATTATAAGTATATTTTACAAATTAACGTTTATTTTATGTAGGTACAGCTCAGGATTTTCACTACACATTTTATTCCATTTCCATTCTCTTTCAACTCACAAAAGTTCCAAGAAGCATTGTACTTAATAAATGATTAAATTTTGGAAGCTTCAATTGCCCTTTTTCCTTGCTGGTAATACTGGAAATATATCTCAACATAATTTTGTATTGGTCTGTATAACTTAGGCCTTGACTCATTCACTAATTTGTCAAGCGGTTTAATCTCTTTCTCTGAATCTGGGACACAGAACATAGCTACTGTGAATCTTTCCTTTTCTGCATTTATAACTGCTCTGTGTATTGGACTCTTGAAAATTCCATTGCTCATTATCTGTGTATCACATTCAAGTTCATCAGATTGTGTCAATCCTATCAGTTATATATTTCATGGATAAGTCCATGTATATTTTCTTTCCATCCCAATGACTCACTTCAAAAGTCTATTTTCTTCTTGTTAAGAAATAAAACTAACACAAATTTTAGGAAATAAAAATAGAAAGAAAAATGCTCAATATTTTGAAGGATTGAGCAACGAGATACAAGAAACAATTTGAGCTGTATATTTTCACACTAACACACGCGATATCTATAAAAGGCAAAAATTACAATTTTCTGTTTCTTTAAAAGTAGTACACGTTATGTCCTTGATATTCGTATGTCGTTGCATTGCCTTCGTAATATATAACATTTCTCAAATATAAAATATTTTCATAAAATAAACGGACCTTAGATTCTAAAACAATTCATGAAGTAAAAACAAGAAATTTAAACAACCAAAGATAAAGAACTAAGGTAGTAGTTATTATTACCAACCTCTATTTGATCACCAACATTAATCACTAGAGCATCAGGGACTATTGGAACTTTAAACCACTTATTATCTTTGAGGACTTGGAGGCCTTCTACCTCTTTATCTTGCAGCACAAAAGTTATAGATGATCCATCGGTATGTGGTTTCAGGCCTAGAACATGATCAGGCATAGGACATGGAGGGTAGTAATTGAATCTCAAAAACATAGAAGCTCTCTCTCCACATTCATTTAAGATGCAGTCTTCTTCCAAGGTCAGTGACTTTGCCATGGCCCTTAAAATTACTTCGTATAATTGCCTTAAACTTTCGGTATATTGTAGTACAATATTCCTGCATTGAATAGTTCAATGATATGAAAGATATTGTTCATGTACAAATTAATAGAGCAGAAATACTTGTGCCACACTGTTATGGTTTACAACTTTCAGATATCTATGGAGTTCAGACCTAGAATGAACATGGAAAATTGGTTGTTCCTTGTCCAAGAATAACAACACTAGGTTTGTCTGGATGGACTTGTTTGAACTTATGTACTAACGTAAACATTTGCTAAACTTTTTGGGAGAATTTATAGAAACAACTTATGACATGTCTATAAGCTCTCTAGGATAGCTTATGAAAACAACTAAACAACTTGTAGTTTATATGGAAATTGTTTGACTTTATTTTATCTTATATTATTGAAATAACATATAAGCGCTTGTATGATAAGTGTTTGCGATACAAGCACTTAATTAAGGTGTTTATCAAAATAGTAGTGTGTTTCAAAATTATAAATAGCTCATGCTTACAGCCTTACAGTATGTGAATATCCAAGACAGCAAAATATTTTGGTTGAGCTATTAGAGTAATAGTTACTTCAGGTTATGTAAAAGAGTACTACGAATTTCTCTGATCTTAATGGCGATAAAAATGTATACCTAAAATCATTGGGTTTTTGAGGCCAAACTTTGAAATTTCTCTGATCTTCAGGCTGTACCTTGAGATAAACTCTGTCAGTCCAATCAAGCCGTTGATCTTCTGTAAATATTACATCATTTCCATATCCTTCATGACCGTTTGGTTCCCTTGCATATTTTTGCTTTTCTTCCTTTGGAAGTTCAAAGAATTGCTTTGAAACTTCCCTCACATTGTTAAGAAACAGGCTTGTCATACCGTGGTTTATTGCCTGAATCACACAAAACAGTTGAGAATATTGGAATATGATTGGAGCTCAGCCCCCAGTATGTACCAGAAATTTGAATTGAGAATATCATTTTGGGCTTGTGTAAATGGCTTATTATTTTTTGAAGGAAAAATGCCTTATTTAACATTTACATTTCTACTTGGTGATTTGATCATTACAGAAGTACAACCTAGAGTATCCAAAGTACAGATTATACTGTTGTCTCTAGTTTGAATCAATGGATCATAATAAGACAGATGAAATATACAAAGTAAACATTGTATTGTTCTATAAAATTGAGTTTCTCTTTTGATTAGATTCTAATAATTAATATGCGCTAGCTTACCTCTACTATTTATCATCAAACAAACTGTCTCAAAAGTTTAAACTGCTAGGTGCAGACCTATGAATAACAATATCTTTTCTTTATTAAAGTGACATTGATGACTATTTTACGACTCTCTTTGATAGAGAATTTGAACTACGTCTCTTTGGGTATGTTTGAACATGTGGTATTATAAGATGGAATGAAGTAGAATGATATAACATCAAATTAACTAGCCTATTTCACTACATCCTATTCCAAAGATCCAAACATACTCTAAGATCATGTTTGGATAGGATAATTATCTTTGTTAAAACAAAAGGCAATGATACCTTTTTATATTTAAAAAAAAGAAGAGAAATTACAAAAATTGGTGGACTAGACCAAAAAAATCCAAACTAAACAATCTAAGAGCTTAAACAATATATGTCTTGTTAGAAACCTTACCAGAAAAATTCAATTGGATAAAACCTTGATGAAGAAAAAAAGAGTACAGAGCAAACAAAAGTTCAAAACACTTGAAACAACAACACCAACAACCAAGCCTTATCCTACTAAGTATGGTCGGCTACATGGATCAAATGATGTCATAGTGTTGTATCATAAATCATAGTGTTCAAAACACTTGAAAAATAAATAAATATCAGCAAAACGATAATTGAAAAGTCCTAATGTAAATAAGTTAAAAACATAACAAAGAACATAATCTCACCAAATAAAACCATTATTCTGCTCGATGAAAGCAATCATTTCAGCACAACGATTGTTTTCCCTGAAGATATATGAAACAATGAAACACATATCCCGATTGAATTTATTTCATCTCTATTTTTGCTTTGTTTGGATAATGTAATTAAATTATATATCCTTAAAAAATTTGAAAACATATCAGGACCAACACAAATTTTTAATAATTTATAGAGCCCAGTTTGATTTTTTTAAAATTACTAAGGGATTAATTTGCAAAATTTTAAAAATATAGGGGCCAATTTGCTAAAATTAAAAAATATAAGGGTCAACTCGTGACTATTTACATCAACTTGAGATTCAAACTGTGTATAAAGTAGATAAAAAAATTCAAATTCTCATCCTTTAGGTATATTTGAAGTTCTCCAAATTTAATTTTGGAAAAATACTTGATAGAATCACTTCGTTTTAAAGATCCCATAAATTTATTTATCAATAAAACAATGAATTTTACGTAAAAGAATTTGAATAACCTTCTATATATAATAGCATTTACTCAAAATATTTTTTATCCAAATGAATTCGAATTCAGTGCAATCACAAAATCAATGACCAAGCCAGGATCCTATAAAACTCAGTTTTTTTTCTTTTCAAAAACTAAAATTCTAGACTGTTAGATCTCAATCGGACGGTCACGGATCTCTGAGTGCCACTCCAAGCCAAGTTCAAACTCCTAAAGTCAAAACATTAAACTGATTGTATAGTTTTGTTTGATTTATGAAATTCTAAATTGATACTTGAATGTTGGATTGTTGAGTACTTCACATAACTGAATTCTGAAAGGAAAAAAATAGAGAAAAGTTGACCTGAAAGAAGCCACAAGAAGAGAGAGCAGTGTAGAGTTTATGAAGCTCATGTTGTGCTGTAGATGGAGAAATGAGTTTGCCAATGTCAACAACCGGAATATGAATATCTGATTCTGATGGAAGAAGAGCATCACGAAATCCAACACCACCTTCCTTGTAAATATAATTGTTTGGTGGTAGATTTTCAGAATTCAAAGCTAACTCTTGCACTGACTTACAACCGATTATATCAACCTCTGCCATCTTTCTAATTCTGATGTTGTTGAACCAATCATAATATATTTATATATGTCAAAGTTGCGTTATTTGACCTTTCACGCAAAAGTGTATAGTAAATGAAAAAGATAACTTTTCTTAACATTACAATAAGCTTTCAGTGGTTTCATACGTAACTTTGTCTACACACTCAAACATTTATCAAAATAATAAAATATTAGTAAAAGTTATTCATTTTGATTCCTAAAACAATGTCATAAGGGTACGTAGTATTTGTTAGGACAAAGTATCTTAGTATGTACTATACTGTATAGGCCTACTTTTGTATTTCATTCTTGCATCAGCCATTGTTTGAGAATTGATGGGTTTTTGTGTGAAACTATAAATAAATGGCTCATGCTTCATAAGCTTTAATCAAGCCACGCTATTTCAACTTACGATGGCTTCAAGAATCAGTATTAACGATCCTTAAGAAGTCTTAGGTAAATGACAAAACAGTTTTGTGATGTTCTTTTGAAGTGCATATACCTAAGCAAGCAGTGATACTTATGATGTTTTTCGATGAAATACTAAATTGAAAGCTTATTTATTCTATAAGTTCTTTTCCCGTGAGGAATAGCTTTGTTTAGATAAACAATTTATAATTATAATTAGTGAGGGATGAAGTAATAATATCGAAACAAATCAAACTATAAGGATTTATCATGTTCCTTTAAAGGATTTATGTTTTTGGCTTTAATTAAACTATTATACAAATAAACATTTATTTTATCTAAAGTATCAGCCACAGCTCAGAATCTTCACAACACACATTCTATTTCATTTTCATTCTCTTTCATTTCACAAAGTTCCGAGAAGTCTTATACATAACTATGATAAAATTTTGGAAGCTTCAATTGGCCTTTTTCCCTGTTGGTAATACTGAAAATATAAATCAACATAGTTTTTCACTTGTCTGTATAATATTGGCCTTGACTCGTTCACCAGTTTGTCGACTGGTTTAATCTCTTTTTCTGAATCTGGGATGCAGAACATTGCTACTGTGAGCCTTTCCTTTTCTTCATTTATCACTACTCTGTGTACTGGACTCTGGAAAATTCCATTGCTCATTATCTGTGTAACACATTCAAGTTCAACAGGTTGTGCCAATCCTATCAGTTACATATCATAGATTTCTAAAACAAGTTCTGATGTAAAAACATTAATCACAAGAGTATCAATGATGAAGGAAATATTAGTTGAAGTGAAGATAAAAACAGAAAACGCGGAAATAAAAACAAAGATAAAGAACTTAGTTAGTAGTTAATTGCCTACCTCTATTTGATCACCAACATTAATCACGAGAGCATCAGGGATTATTGGAACTTTAAACCACTGATTATCTTTTAGAACTTGAAGGCCCTCTACCTCTTTATCTTGCAGCAAAAAAGTTATAGATGTACCATCAGCATGCGGCTTTACGCCTAGAACATGATCAGGCATAGGACATGGAGGGTAGTAATTGATTCTCATAAACATTGTAGCTCTCTCTCCACATTCCTTTAGGAAGCAGTCCTCTTCCAAGTTCAGTGATTTTGCTATGGCTCTTAAAATTACTTCATATAACTGCCTTAAACTTTCAGTATATTGTTCTATAGTATTCCTGCATTGAGAAATCCACTGACATGAAATATGCTCGTGTAATAGAGAAAATAAATGTGTCACAGTTATGGTTTACAATCTTCTTTCAAATATCTAAGAGTTTGAACTCAGAATAAAATATAGTGAAGACCAAGAAGAAAAGATTGTACATTTGCAAGGATTAAAAACAAAAATATGTTTTACATAGACTAAAATAAAAATAGTATATATTTGTAAGGACTAAAAAGATATTTAAACCTAAATAGTTTATGCTTACGGTATATGAATATTAAAGACAGCAAAACCTTTCGATGTTACTTCATATCAAGTAAAAGAATGTTCAATGTTATTGAGAACTTAGTGACGATAAGAAATTATACCTGAAATCATTGGGTTTTTGGGGCCAAAGTTTGAAATTCCTCTGATTTTCCGGATGTACCTTGAGATATACTCTGTCAGTCCAATCAAGCTTTTGATTTTCTGATAATATTACATCATTTCCATATCCTTCAATACCGTTTGGCTCCCTTGCATATTTTTGCTTTTCTTCCTTTGGAAGTTCAAAGAATAGCTTTGAAATTTCCCTCATTTTGTCAAGAGACAAGCTTGTCATACCATGGTTTATTGCCTGAATCACACAAAATAGTTAGGAACCTCGTTGGAACTCAACCACCGATATGTACCAGAAAAAAATGATTTGATAGTAGCATTCTTGGGTTTGTGAAAAAGCCATATTTAATATTTACATTTCTACTTCGTGGTTTGAATCATTATAGAACCACTGACTATCCAAAGAACTGATTGTATTGTTCTCTCTAATTTGAATCAGTAGATCTTTTTTAAACAGCAATTTGGATCAATAGATTATAACAGGACAGATAAAATATACAAAGTGGACATTTGTTATAGTGTTCTCTAAAATTGAATTTTTCTATTTTGAGGCTTTGGAAGATGACGGCAATGATGATGTCTCATTCCACTTCCCTCATGCTTGATATATAGATAGTTTTTGGGATCAATAGACAGTAATAAGCTGTAGCTCACCTCTACCATTTGTCATAAAAAAACTGTAAAAAAATTAAACTGTTAAGGTTAAGACACATGAGGACTGCAGCTAGATTATGGTGCTTCACTAATAGTCCATATAACTATACTTAGAGGATCAAAGTTCATTAGTGACAATAATGATTGTTTTAAAACTTTATTTGAGGGGAACGTAATTGCATGCAGTCGTTTCGATTAAAATCAAACAGCCCAAATTTAAAGCTCATATTTTTAGATTTATAAAAATAGTAAAATCTACTTTAAATCTAGACTGTCCTATCAGGACTGCAGTCCAAACCGTATTCGAGGAGATTTGAACTCAGTGTCTTAAGATCAGACGCTTAGCACTCGTAATTACATTTCTGATACTATCTTCTAAGTTAAGAGCTATGAAGCAAGGGTATGGACACTAGACACATCGGTAATAATTTAATAAAATCATATAATTCAATGGAATCATAAGTGTCGTGTCAGACGCGTGTCCGACACAGGGAGTCAGGGACACTCTAATCTAAAAGTGCCTGTGCTTCATTGGTTAAGAGGAATACTTAACTGAAATAAAAGTGTATATAATTAGTTAGAAAAGACTAGCAGTTGGTATTAAAATACAGAAAAGTTGACCTGAAACAATCCCCAAGAAGAGAGAGCAGAGTGGAGTTTATGAAGCTCCTCTTGTGCTGTAGATGGAGAAGTGAGTTTGCCAATGTCAATAACTGGAATATGAAGATCTGATTGTGAAGGAAGAAGAGCATCACGAAATCCAACACCACCTTCCTTGTAGATATAATTATCTGGTGGCAGTTTATCAGAATCCAACGACAGTTCTTGAACTGATTTACAACCGATTATATCAACCTTTGCCGAACCCACCGATTCTGCCATCTTTCAAATACTGATGATGATGATGAACGAGTAAGTAACAATTTACATACAGACTATGTTTCTTTGTTTATGTGTCATTTTCTTTTCAAAATAGGCGGCTCTTAATTATGCGTCATTTTTATAACAAACAATATTTCTTTGGTTGTTTATTCATTCAAAAAGATATATTTTTTTTAGGTTTATTGACTACTCCCTCTGTTCTTTTTTAAGTGTCTTTTCAAAAAAATTCCATCAAAATAGCAAAGTGTATTTTTTCACGTTTTCTTCCAATTATATCCTCCTTTTAATTCAACAATAAATTCATATTTTTTTGCACACACTTTATCTTTTCAATAAATTTAATATGTTATTTTTTTCTCGTAACAAACAGTTGTTAGTTATTATCTTTTTCTCCAACAAATTCCTATTTTTTTACGCGCTCTCTCTCCCAAAATAAACAATTGTC
>Ga0209282_1002057_pt1 | contig 11439 bp, 11 predicted proteins | sample Mtrugardesep15_FD_187529 | JGI IMG/M metagenome (GOLD analysis project Ga0209282, IMG submission 187529) | Root nodule microbial communities of legume samples collected from California, USA - M. trunc garden sep15 (SPAdes) (version 2) | ecosystem: Host-associated > Plants > Roots > Nodule...
ACAACTAATATTTACAAAGAAATTTAGGTAGTGGCACAAAAACCAAAATAATAGAGAGAGAAAGTAAAAGGAAAATGTGAGTTTGAGAGAGAAAGTTGTAACAAAAATCGTCAAAAATTGATTGTTGAAATATCATTTGTCATCTTATAATAATTAATTTCTACTTGGACAACATGTTGTATACACCTTGATGTTACACGACAGTGTCCGAAAACAATAGATTCCTTCAAAAACAATGAATATAAATAGTATTAAATTAGTAACATAGAAGCAATTGGAAGGAATGAATATGTGCTTTACTTGCACAGTTGTGTTCTCAGGACTACAAAACTGTACTAGGATACGTACTCCAAAAAATGCTTACCATATAATGTCTGATAAAAGAAACACAAAATTTTGTAACATTTTCCTATTTATATGCTTTCATTAGTTTCAGGAAATATTAAGGATCAATTGATGGAGGTTGAATTAGGTCTTAAGATAACAAGAACAAAAGATGACACCACTTCCATTTCCGATTTTCAGTTTGCCAAAGACCGAGCGGGACCTGTCTTCTTATCTAAAGAAACTGATGCAACTTTCACCCTTACAGCATATCTCAAAGGTTTCTTCACTATCAACATTTTTAAATTATGTTATTCACTTAGAGCCTGTTTGAATTTGCTTATTTGAGCTTATCTATCAAGATTAACCACTTGTAAGATTGTTCGACAGAGTTTATGAAAACATCTTAATGATATGTCTATAAGGTGTTTTCAGCTATCTTCATGAGAGCTTGTGGAAAAAATAATAATTTTACTTTAACTTTTGTTATCAAAATAGTTCATAGATAACATAACACTTAGTATATGATAAGAGATTATACTATACACATTTAAATAAAGTTGTTTATTATTTTTGTTTTCTTCTATTTCCTATTTTAATGATATCATGTTGATGTGATGAACACGTGCAGGTTATAAGAAAGAGAACATTGACATCAACATTAATAAAGATGGTACAAAAATTTCAGTGAGTGGTGAAAAAGAGGTGCAAGAAATGCAGATGATACCATTCAAGAAAGAGCTGAAAATAAAAGGATTTAGAAAGAAGTTTAAAATCCCTAATGGAGTTGTTTTGGATAAGATCAAAGCTAAGTATTACGAAGAGGAAGGAGTGTTGAGAATAGTGATGCCAAAAACGGAAATAGCAAAAGGAGTAATGAGTGGGGTGGGAATAGAAGAAGTGAAGGAAGAAGAGGGTGCAAGTAGCATTATAGAAGAACCAGAACAAAGTGCAAGAGAAGAAGTAAAGGTTACAGATCATAAGAGTGAAGAGGAAAATGTTCCTGCTAAGAAGAGACGTCCTAGAAAACCATGGCAACCTTGTCCACCTTTGGTTCTTGGAGGATCAACTTTGCTTGTATCTATTATCTTTCTTGTAATGCACTATATTAGAGTGAGAAAGAGTTGATTTTTATTCTTTTTTGCCAAGTTGATTTAAGGATATTTTGTTTAGTTTTTTTAATTTTGGAGAGTAAATTAAAGTTGGATAGTATTGAAAAAATAACATAGAAATACAATCACCATACAAGAATTTAGCATGAAAAACTAAAAGAAGAAAACCACAATTGTTGTCTAATAACATCTAGAAAAGTGATTTTTTTTACCGACACGTAGAGTTCTCTAAATCTAAGACACCCAACGTCTAGTAGTACACGGACACTCTCCAAACCAAATAATTAAATTATATTTCATAACACTCTAAGACGAAAGTATAATACTAGAAAAGAAGTAAGTCGAATTCCTTTTTTTCCCCTTCAAAAAAAAGAAAAGAAAAGAAGTAAGTCGGATTAAAACTTAAAATGTTTTGAACGGATGAATCCTGTAACAAAAAAAACTTATTTTAAGATGTCTCATCTCAAACAACTCCAACAATTAGTTCAGTGCTCTTAGCTATTGGATTCACTACAAGTTCAAGAAACATCTCAACAAATTTAATGGTGACAAAGGAATGAATATTTTGCCTTCCTTTAGTTCTCATCAGAAAATTGTTAGTTTGCACGACAGTGAAAGAATGAAATAAATACTTGATTAAGTCATGTTTACTTGTGCCCTTAGGGCATATGTTAAAGTTTCTATAAAAAACGAGTATTTATTAAGAAACATTAAATTTTAATCTTATGAGAAATAAATTGACACAATTTCTAACACATAATTTCTATCTTTGGTACCTTAACATCCTAAAGGCACAAGTTAGCATTTAAAAAAAATCACAAAAAAAACTACTAGAAAAACGATCTATTGAATCATTTACTAATGTTTTAAAAATTTAATTGAGGCAAGAAAAATTGAAAACCGTAAACTTTGTAGATTTCTGGTTTTGATATCACACATACTGGTCATTTTAATTTGTGTTTTTCTTTGAAACCAAAATTTTATAGTTTTTTTTTTAACAGGCACCAAAATTTAATAGTTGATTGGTTTGGCTTTTCATGATCATCATCATGACAAAAAGGAAGCTAGCAGAAAGAGGCGCCACCATCTACTTGGCTAAACATATGCATAAGTAAGCATGTGAGTGTTTGAGTGAGCATTTGTTAAATATGATGACTTTGAAATAATGAATGAAAATGATTTGACTATTTGAATTTATTTATGGTGTAGAATGTAAAAATTGATTTAGACTCATCTAGAAAATGTCTACATGTTTTGTTTGAATCAAAATTGACTGTCATTAAATCTTCATTTGACTAACAGTGTTAAAGAAAAATGAATCTTCATTTGACTAGAAGTTTTAGAAAAAAATAGTGTTTGAGTAAGATTAAAAAAAATACACCAACTTTATATTAAACTTTGTTTTAGAGTAAAAAACAAAAATACAAACATTTATAATAATTAACTTCAATATCAATACATCATCTATCTATCACCATAATGTTATAAAATGGCCCCAAATGACATGTGGTGGATTTTTAGACTCTATTTTATGTCTAACTTTTCTTTGGTGTGACACAACTTTACAAAATCAAGTTAATTTAAAGTTAGTTGTCAATTGCTCATCCAAATCTATATAATCCATACAAATAAATTTGATTTAAATTTTTTAGGGATAGGCAACTTAAATTTGATTTAGTTCAAATACTAGGTTTCTAATTTTTATTTTTTTTTAAGAAATACTAGGTTTCTAATTCCTAGCTTGAATTTTTGCCAAAAGAATTATAGCTTGAATAGCTTTATCAATATAAATACAAATTGGTATTGACGTTAAGTAGACTGTTTCATCAATCAACTTCCAAGCTTGAGTGGACCTATTCTAACTACCATATGCATATTGCAGAAAGAAAACAAATAGTGTTTGAGTAAGATTTAAAAAAATACACGAGATTTATATTAAACTTTGTTTTAGAGTAAAAAAAACAAAAATACAAACATACATAGTAATTTACTTCAAAATCAATACATCATATCATCATAAAATGGCCCCAAATGACATGTGGTGGATTTTTAGACTCTATTTTATGTCAATACTTTTCTCTATGATCATGGTGTGACACAACTTTACAAAATCAAGCATTCAAAGTTAGTTGTCAATTGCTCATCCAAATCTATACAATCCATACAAGTAAATTTGATTTAAGTTTTTCAGGCATAGGCAACTTAAAACTGATTTAGTTCAAATTTAACTGTATTTGTCACACACAGAAAACTGAAATAAGCATTCTCACTAATTAACCAATACTAGGTTTCTAATTCCTAGCTTGAATTATTGCCAAAAGAATTATAGCTTGAATAACTTTATCAATATATATACAAATTTGTATTGGACCACTAGGGTACTAAAATAATTGGTATTGATGTTAAGTAGATTGTTTCATCAATCAACTTCCAAGCTTGAGTGGACGGACCTATTCTACCTACCTACCATATGCATATGGTGGGCACTATGCTATTTTCAAAAGCAGCTTACTAGCCTCCTCCTACAGTATGGATTCTCTATAAATAGATGAATCCAATTTTTAAATATCCCATGGAATTCATTATTTTATATTTGCTTAAATATGTCTTTCGTCTCTGTAAGTATAAGTCATTTGAATTTTTGTCCCTGAAGTTACTAATCCTTTCAATCTGTCACTGCAAATATTAATCATTTGAAAAATGGTTCTAATTACATCTGATTAGTAACTTCAGGGACGAAAATTCAAATGACTTATATTTGCAGAACGAAAGACCTATTTAAGTCAATCACCTCGCCCAATCATCACTTGCCACATGGGCACCCCGTCGCTATGACAAACCACTTCAGTAAAAAAAACATAATCAGGACCAAAAGTCAAATGATTGGACGAAAATTCAAATGACTTATATTTATAAAGACGAAAGACTTATTTAAACCTTTTATATTTAATATGTAAAACTATATGCTCAAGATCATACCGTTACCTTTCTTAATTTTTCGGTGTACCGAGCTGGAAAGACAATAGTTTGTTAGTGAAGCAAAAATCATTTATTCTTCAAAACCTAAGCACAAGTTGCAGCAGACACAGCATGTGCATATACAGATAGATAAAGAAATTCTTACATAAATTAACATGAAGACACTATCCACAGATACTTGAATATTTGTCCAATGACACTAAAGATTATTAAAAGTAGACTAAAAATTATTCCAAATCATAGAAACGTGTGTAGTATGATAAAAAATTTCATGTTAAACAAAATTATATTAGTTAAAAAATAACATATTTTATGTGTATCCAAAAAGCATTACAGCATTACCATGTTGATTCAAACCTAAAGCATTTTACTGAAGAATATGAGAAACCATCAGAAAACATGTCAACACTTGTAACACAAATGTTACTCAAAAAGGCATTAGAAGAGGTCATAAAGAATAAAGAATACATTGACATATAGTCAACAAATTTTATCTTGACCAGGAACAAGTAGTGTGTTGCATAATTGCATTGCCAACGAAGAGATCAAGTTCTTCTGGAAAGCCAAAAGCCAAGTCAAAGTCCACCGTTTCCATTGACTTGACTGGAAACTCATTAATTTCACTCAAATTATGCATGACTGCATCCATGATTCATCAATAACAGTGTACATACAGTATTACTTAGTGTCACATTAGCAAAATAAAAATATCAGTATATCACAATTATTTTATTTTAAGGAAGAGCTTTGTAACTCATTGTGATTATATCTAATTTGAGAGATTAGTCTATACAGTTGAGAGATTAGTCTATGCAATTGCGTGCAGAGAATATCCGTACGCACTAAAGAACAATTATACTCCTAAATTAAAACTATGTGAATGACCATGGTTAGCACTCAAATTCATTATGCTCCTAAATCTATAGAGATGACATTAAGTAAAGGACAGAATACAGATAGAGCTATACATAAGACGGAAACCTTAACAAGGAAACAACTAGTCAAATAAGACAAAAATAACAGAAAGCTTGTGATATCCCAATTTCAGGTTGTGAAATTCAAGCATTCCCACAGTCACCCTCAGTCATCTAGATAAAAAATGGATAGTTCATGTTCCAACTTTGGTCTTGTCAAATTGTGATCCAACAGTTCATATGGCATGACTGTGTCAAATGCACGCTTCCCTGTCTACCAGAATCTGGATCTTTGCTAGTAACTAGGGTAAATGGCTCAAGAGTTAGACACTAGTATATTCTTATCTGTGAAAACTAAGATTGGATTACATCAAATGCATTTTAAGTTTTAACACCAAATGCTAGTACAAAATCTTTGTTAAAGCACATTCTCCAAACACATTGTAGGGATGGAAACACAATTGTACTCAGCAAATGATAATGCAAAATAAAAACATAACAAAGGCTGCAGAATACAGACAGAATTCTTAACAATTGGACTAACTTTGATGTTTTGTACAGTAAGTCCATAGGGTATAATGAAAACTAAGCAATCTCAAGAATCTAAAAGAACACAATATTTTGCTCTTCAAAATACACTTTGTAAGTATATGAACCAAAAGATTTATCTAATAGATATTCATAAACAAAATCAACTACAATGAGGATGCAACAAGTTAAAGAGGAGATTGATTATACAAAGCAAAATCTCAAGAAAAAACTAAAGGGAGGAAAAGCAAATAATATTTCACATGGTTTTGTAAGTACAAGAATCCTCCCCCTTACCACTAAACTCTTGAAATAAACTTACTAAAATCAACAATCTCCATATACAATCTCTTGCATCTTTTGTACTTTCCTATTTCTATGAAAGCAAAATCAAACTATAATGTTATCACAAATTCTAAATTTCATCACAAGTTACTCAGCATTATTTGGCCTACCAAGAGAATCAAGCCCTTCTGTTTTGCTGCGGACAATTCTATGGAAAACTTCCCTTACTTGTCGCTCCAAAGGATCAAGGCCGTCCTTCAAAGCATCACAGACTTTTGAAACCTCATGAACTTTCTGTCTAACTTCCCCTTCCTTCTCCTCAGTTAATGGAAAGAGTGCCGAATCAGCCAAATCACTCATCATCCTAACACATTTCTCAATCTGTTGAATCTCTCTAAGCAAGCCACAAGCATTCTTCCTGTCACGCTTCTTGGACTCCTCCGTGATCCTCTCGTGAAGTGAAAGCAAAGGAATAGCCCAAGTGTAACTCCTTGGAATGCTGAAATGCACGTTCAATCCACGGTCTTGGCAAGGAATTGCAGCCACAAGAGCCCACATAACAAACAACAAGACCGAATTCATGATATACACCGACATTGCAAGACCATTAGTTGCCATAAGATCATTTGCTCGCGGTGGATTAATGTTGTTCCCAATTGCTTGGAGCTGTCTAGCAGCAGACCAAGTACGAGAAACACTCCATGAAAGTGATCTAAAATGCCCCAAAGACCGATGCTGATAGGTGTTATTGCCATGACTATTGCCATGACTATTGCCCTGTTGATTGTGATCTCTATCTCTACCACCATTGCTGCGGCCAAAAGATCGATTCCTATGTGCAACAGAAGCATTGGAATCCTTACCATCATCAAGCATACTAACTGACAAATCAATTAGAGCTTTCTTCGCTCTACGAAATTGTCCTTCACCAATACTCCTCTGATGATCCAATGCATAAAGAACAATCTCCAACAGTTTCTGCCAAACACGAATCTGTTCAACGCCATCACGAATGGCGTTACAAACATCCAAAGCCTTGACACTCCTTTCAAAATACTCCGAAACCATTCGATCCAAAGGTGGTTTCATAACCTGCCCTTTGTGAGTATGAAGAATGGCTTTAAACTCCTCTTGACAAATGAGGAAGCAATCAAGCATCTTTCCAACCCATTTGAGTGAAAGCAATTCATCATGAGGAACAGATGAAAGATCAAGAAAACGATCAGTAACATGTTGTTGAAATGAATCAAGCTCAATCTCCAAGGTTGAACCTTCCATTGAATGAACCTGCTCACGACGAAAGCTTAGAATTGAACGACCAAAATTTGTTAACGATGAAGGAGACGAACCTTGATAGTCCGTAGCGGGCATTCTCACATAAAATTTCACAAATTTTGAAACTTTTCACCTTCAATTACAATACCCAGATTTCAAAATGCTGAATTTCACAAATTTTTCAATGACCCTTTTCTCAAAAATTGATTTTTTGACCTAAAAAATTATGTTTTTGTTGAAATTGAAGAAAACAAAAGAAAGAAGAATCAAAAAAATGAAAAGGGTGAGAGAGAAAAAGAGAGAAGAAGAAAGAGATGCGGGAAGAAATGAGGCATGGAACCCTAGAGGAAGGTGAGGGGTTATATTGGGGACAATTGGACCGCGTTTTATGGTGGTTGGAAAATTAAGAAGAAGAAAAAAAAACAAAATACGCCAAAACAAAAAAAGAATGATTTTTCTTTAATTAGGAGTAATTAAGGTTTTTATGTTTTGATTTTGAGGTAATTAGTGAAATTAATGAAAAAGTTAAGGTTGAGCGAGTACTATTATGAACACGTACCAAACACGTATGTGACACGGTGTAAAGAACCAAGATTCTGAAATCAGCGGCGTAGATTTCGAGGAGAGGATACGGAGGAGATCTGAGCCGTTGGATTTTTGTTTGGGGGACAAAGATCTGAAATCAGTTGTCTCCTGGTATGACACCACCTGAAAAGAGGAGAGTTTAGAATTACTCTGGTTGTGATGGTTGGAGTTGTGAAACTGTCAAACAGGCTACGTGGCGCAATTTCATTGGTTGTGTTATGTGGAGGTAGTGTTGAAGAAATAAATTTGTTGTGATTAAAGGGAAAAAAATGATGTAATTAGTTGAATTTGTAAAAATATTATAGTGATATTTTATCTTACACATATTTAATTTAAATCTAAATTTATAACTTTTTAAACTTATTTAGTCATATTATTCTCAATAAAATTTTCTAAAGGCAGTTTTTATATTCTTACTCAAGAAAAGATGTGCTTTGAATAGAACTCAAAGACTCACAATGATGGTGGATCATAGAAGGATACTCTACAAAGAATTGTGTTGTTAGGAGTTTCACATCGAGCAAATAAAAGTGTTTGGCGTGATACTAAGCCATGAGGCTCCTTCACATAATGAACTAGTTTATTGAGTTAGCTCTCTTCATGAGATCAAGTCCTAATAATTGGTGTTTTTATCAAGATTTAGACCACAAAAAACGCTACCTATAAGCTAGATTAAGATGTTCTATCGAACATTGATAGGTGAGTGGAGTTGGCCAAGGAAAAGGCTACCATCGGATCAATGTTAATAAAGTGAGAGTCATCGTAGATGTCGACTCTTAAAAGGTATGATAATGTTAGAAGACCCACATCGATTAGATAAAAGTGTTCGACGTGGTACTTAGGCCACGAGGCTCTCCCATCTAATGGACTAGTCTTTTGGGTTGACACTCCTCATGAGCTTAAGTCCTACCAAATGTTTTGTCATAATTTGAGGTAGATGAGAGCTGCAAAGTACCTGTAGAAACAACTATGGCGTTCAAATCAATATAAGTTTAAGGAGGAGGATGATGGGTTAGAACAGGCGTATTTGATACATTGTGAGGCTAAGCTTGTATATGTTAGCAGATGTGGCATTAGATTTGGTTCTATCTAAAAGTCGGATCCATAACAAGGTGATTTTTATGTGTTTAATTTATGAGTCTTACTAACAAGTGTTCTTAGGATATTTATTAAAGATTTAAAAAATGGAAATAATTGCTAATTTTGATGTAGAAAAAGTTATTTATTGATGTTTTAATGTGTTAAATTAATACACAAAGCTAAAGACGAGAATTCAATTTTAAACTTTTTATCTAGTGCTCTTGCTGGTATATATTTTGTGAAATGCTACACTTCCTGAGAAAAATTATCCCAATAATATCATGATGCACTATGATTGGCTATTCAACAATATTTGTTGTTTTTGTGCAAAATTCAAAGATCGAAGTGGTTTGCCTTATAACACATAATGCACTCCGAGAACAAACCATTCACTATACATAGCATTGTTGATATATTTTGATGTAAGTATGTTAATTATAAAAAAATTTAAGAAACAAAAATTAAAGATAATGATTACTTAAAGGTTCACTTCAGCTATTAATTTTTTATTTTTTTTTACAAACATTTATGCTTTTTTGTCAAGTAGTCTATAGCTACTTTTTTTTTATATAAAAGAATAGCTACTTCTAAAATCACAATATAAGTGATTATAATCGGTTGAATACGTAAATAAATTAGGTCTATTATGTATTCAAATTAAATTTTTATATTAAGTCATTAAAATTATAAATTTTATCATATTTTGTCAGACAATAAAATTTAATCATTATTTGTGAACTAGTAACAGAAAAAACTGATGTAATTTTGAAAAATACAAAGTCATAAATCAATAGATAAAAAATGGGGACATTTTCAGCTAAAATAAAAAATAAAAAAATTCCTCAACGAAAAAGAAATGTGGACATTTTCTGGTGCAACATGTGGCGGATATACAACACAACCAAGTCTACGTTGGCGCGTGAGAAAGAGAAGGGACTGAGTCTAGAAAATTTCTAGAAAAATAAATGGCGAGTATGATTCCAATTAATTACATTTAATTTAATCTAAGAAATTGACATTACTGGTTCGTTAAAACGCAATGAATCTCTCTCTTTGAGATTGAGACTGTCCACGCAAGCAATTGCCAATTGTAAAGACTTGACTCTTTCTTTCATTTTTCTTTTCAATCCTTTGGACCCTTTCATCCATCCATAGATATTTTGTCCTTATTGCTTCTAGTGATGGAAGAAGATGTGACATAACACTCACTCTCATCGATCATGTCCATTTCTATTTTACTTTTTAATTCAACAAAAAAAATTATGGCCTTTTTTTAAATGAATCATTGAGGACTATAAGATAAAACAAAGATTTCAATTTTAATTCCTTTGATATCAACTTTAATTTCCATTATATTGTTGATACCATAGGTTTGAATGATTATAACATATGTAACCAAAAAAAATAATGATTATAAGATATAATTATTTGATCGTTTGTATCGATTGTCATCTTGATTATCCTAGTCCAAACAACTATACTCATAATTCGTTTGAAGTACTATAACCATATGATTGTTTGATTTTGTGGTGCTTATATCATTGTCGTCTTGATCAGCTAAGTTCAAACAATCATACATGTAATTCATTTGAATGATTAACCATATGATTGTTTCATCTTGTATTGCTTATGTCAACTCTCATCTTGATTAGCCAAGTTCAAGCAACCATGCTCATAGTTAATTATTAAAGCAATAACATAGAATTAGAAAATCTAGAAAACATAGCAACAAGAAAGACTTGAGATTTATGGGATGTCTATCATTGTGACTTATTTCCACAACACCAAAATTAAAGGAGTCTATTCATAAGAGTTCATTGTAGACGAAAACAAATAATAAAAAAAAAAACTAAACCTTATTGAAAATTGCAAGAGCAAGATTATAAGAGTTTCTATATGTAATGGATGATGCTAAAAATTTAGATTACAACTCAATATATAGCCGCTAAGGCCATAATTTCATGGACTAGAGTACGTTAAGATATAAGTGGTGATCTTTTATTCCTAAACATAATGCTGTCGCCCCTTATTACTCCTTAAACTCTAACCTAAATTTTTTCCCTCCTTCTACAACTTAACTATCTCTCCTAATTTTCCTCCTCTAACACATGACTTAATGGCTACGATTAAATCTTATGCAACACAACACAACCCACACGTTTCCACCCTCACAACAGAAGCCCGCGTTCCTTCTACTTCCTCTTATCCTCATGATCACCGCCAACCTTCTCCTCCCCCGTCCATCGGTGGCGACCAAGCATCTCACTTTCTCCTTTCTAAGTCACTGAGCTTTTCTTCATCCTCATCCTTTCTCCCCCGCCACTGATTCCGATTCCATTCCCAAGGATAAATCATGG
>Ga0209282_1002058_pt1 | contig 11438 bp, 7 predicted proteins | sample Mtrugardesep15_FD_187529 | JGI IMG/M metagenome (GOLD analysis project Ga0209282, IMG submission 187529) | Root nodule microbial communities of legume samples collected from California, USA - M. trunc garden sep15 (SPAdes) (version 2) | ecosystem: Host-associated > Plants > Roots > Nodule...
CAGAGAAAACGTGAAGACCACTACCCTTTTTCTTTTTCTTCCTCCTTTTTAGACTTTGCTTTGTCATTTAGGTACATCTTGGTTGGTCCCTATTGTTAGTGATGCATTGAACAACAAAACCGCCAATATCTTTTTCTTTTCCAGTTTTTATGCAGCTTCAATGTTCAAATATCTTCTATTTATAGGATCTAGATTAACACTAGTGGAAAAAGCACATCATTTCACGCAATAAATGATATTGACCGTTAATATGAAATCGGAGGGTTTAGATTATACAATAACAAAATTAATTTTAAACGATCTCGAACGTTAATTTGAGATCAGGCGGTTGAGATCGGAAAACCGTGTAATGCAGTTAATGCACCAAATCTAAATCATGTAGATATTTTTTTTAAGAAAAATCATGTAGATATTTATTGGCATCTTAGACAATTCTTTTACAAAGGTGGGAACTAATTAGGTGGTTTGTGAAAAGACCATGTTACTATGACCACATGGTTAGAAGGAACTTTTCCTTATTCAAGCAAATATAATAAGCACTTTTTAATGGATACATATGCATCAAGCTAAGTTGTTGTTACTTGAAATTAGGCATGTTGTTTGCTACTCCATGTTATGTTATATGTGGAAATAGGTAGATATGAAAAAAAAATAGATTTTACTTTTTAAATACTTTATTGATGAAAGTAGAAAAAGGGGAATGTGAAAAAAATGGAGAATCAAACAGGTCTTAAGGAAAGTTGGGTTGTGATAACAATGTTTTGGAGGGTTGTTTTGTTCCAAGATACAACATGCTACTCTAGTCAATGACTTTGTTTTGGTGTGTTTGAATAGTTGATTTTTTTTTAATATATAATAGTTGAACCTTTTATTGAGTGTAATTTAATGCCCCATAAAATAACTCCTTCAAAGTTCAAGATAAACGGCTGAAGAGAAACAGTCATATGCATAAATAACAATATTCTCTCTTTCTTTTTTGGCAAAAATAACAATATTCTCAAAGTGGTGTATAGTTTCTATGGAAATGGTTTTGATAGATTAATCTATCAATTGGGTCACTAATCTCAGCCATTCGTGAATATCAAATTGTTTAGATTTTGAATATTCAATTTGCTAAAATCACTATACCAGTCATCTGATTTCTGTCCAACGAATTATATCTACATACTGCAACGTTGTTAATTTCAATAATACACCATACCATGCATGAACAAAAGGTCTATACAACTCTGTCATCTGAAGTCATCGTAGGTTACAACTTTTTCCGCAACAATCTTGCATGTACTATGCAGAAATCTCAATTTTGCACAGCTTGTGCCAGTTGAATCACTCTGGTGGTTATTATTATATTCCATTTTAACTTGTTAAAAAAAAAAACAAACATAATGTAATGTAATATTAAGAGAGTAAGTGTGATGTAAAATTTGAGTTAACAGTCATTTTAATCTTTAAATATGTACGACCACGTCATTATAATACTTGAATGTATAAAAATTGCAAAGCGCACACATAAGTGTCCTTTTTATTTGTCATATTGGTCATCAAATCTACTTGCAGATAGTCAATTTAGTTTTAAATGTACTTTTCACGATGAATTTAATCCATAAAATTACCATCAAACGAGACATAATGGATATATTTGCAATTTCGTTACATTTAATATCATGATCATAGTAACGTCTCAAAGACTAAATTAGCTTTTTGCCAATAAAACTTTTGAAAAAATAGCACTGCTCTTTTGGGAAAAGAATACTGAAAATATCTTATTTTGGAATTTTACCTTCTTTCATGTAAAAATAAAATAGAAAACATTAACTTTGAAATAATCTTATTCAATGTAATGTAAAAATCCTTTCAACGATATCAGATGAAAATTCAATGCAAAAATCATTTTCGTCATATCAAGTGTATTTTTCTCATTCATCATATGTGGAATGATAAGGCGATGATTTTTATGCAGAGAAGATGTTTTGACTTGACTAAAGTTTGACTATTACATTATTTTAAAAAAAAGTATGACTAAATCAAACTAATTTTAAAAAGACTAAGCCATTATCAAAACAAACTATTCTAATATGTTAACAAAAGGAATTTGAAAGATTGATTTTAATAACCTGAAAGTAAAGAAGAAAAAAATTAACAAACATTTTTTTGACAGTTTACAATTCGAGAAAAAGCTTTTATGACAAGTCTTCAACGATCTAATAAGTCTTTTTGACTCATGATTCACAAGTAAAGTTTTGTTTTACAACTAAGAATGCCTCACCTGCACAAGAATGTGCCTTATATAATAATGCTAATGAGAATGCATGCAACATGACCATATTTACATTTTGTTTTCAAAAGGAGGCAAGTTATATCTGAAACTTGTTGAAATTTCAAATACATTATTTCATATTAAGAAGTAAACGTTACAATGTCCTTAATTATCATAACGTTTAATATCATCAAAGATGACTGCAACTACTCTTAGATCTCCGAGAAGGATTTAACTGTCTTGAACCCATGACTTCCAGGGAGAGGTCCATTTCCAGGTCGAATAGAAATTATCACCTCCAAACCTGCAACATAGACAATTGTTGACAAATCGACGTGGAGACGAAATAAGTAGTTTCTTCTTTAGTTTATACAAATTGAATCTCAAGAGAAGGCCAAATAAATTTCTCTAGCATACCAATTGGGGGTTTCACTCACATTAATGGTATTTGTGCAGGGTGCTAAATCTTGATTTTGGCCGACAGTTAGCCCCAAAAGACGAGCAAACTGTGTGAAAAACCTCACTCTCATGTTGACTACAGATACTACCTAATCAGAGCTTATAAAGCTTGGGAACATCTCCTTTTACAAGCCGGTTCTGTAAGGTTGAACCAGGCTCAAAATCTAATATGGCTATCCTAGTTTCATTGCCGGGCCACTCACCAAGCTTATTAGCGCTGAGTGTGAGAAGGCAAATTGGAAAAACCATGTTCTGTATTTGACTAGAGATAGTGCCTAGGTGCAATTGGTATACAAGTGGATGAAGTTCACAAAGACTATTGTATTTACTAGGCCAAATTTGATGTTGATTTTCTATTTCATGTGAATCATAATGACATTTTCTTGTTTACCATAAGTTAAACTAATTTAAACTTTTAAGTTTAAAATAATGGACTAAAGTCATATTGTATTCGCTGCAAGTAAAAAAATTAAGAGAAATGCTAACAAGTACAAGTGCCCTCTTTAAGGGCTTTAAATAGTTGGTTTTTATGAAAATTTGTGTAATCGATGCATTGGAAATTGAAATATTCGACTTTTTTAAAGAATAATTTCTTATTTTGGAATCCTTAAAGAGTACTCCGGGGGCACTCGTAAGCAAGACCCATTTAACTCAATAAATGATGGGTTAAGATTCGGGGAAAAAAAAATGCTCATACCTGCTCCCTTTGCAGCTGTGGCTTCTTGATATACATCAGTGACAAATAAAATATCTGATGGCTTATCAACACCAAGTGACTGAGAAATTTCAACATAACTTTGTGTCTCTTTTTTGTTCCTACAAAAGAGTTTTGAGTGAATACAGGGCAACTTAAGACAATCATCAAAGGGAAGCATCAATATAGGCATTACCCCACTGTGGTGTCAAAAAACCCAGATAGAAATTTTCTTAGGTCCCCATAGTTTGTTTTTCCAAATATTAGCCTTTGCGCCAACCTGCTACCGCTAGAATATATGTACACCTGTTGCATTTAGATCAGAAAAGGCAACTGAAATGCAAGAAAATATGCTCTCAAAACACCTGTTAAACACTGCATATAAAATGTGATGTGATTGCTCAAGTTGTTTCATTCTTGCCCAACTAAAAATAACAACTGCTTTACCCTCAACAAACTCCGACTGAGAGGAGTTGAGTATTTTTACAGTAAAAAGTATGACAGAGATACATTTGAATTTGTATTCTATATTAATATTAATTGTACGCAAAATTTGTAGGTATTGTAATCATGTGTCATTTTATAGTTTTACCATATTTATAAGTATATACTGTATGGTATTTTTGTCTTGTGTTATAATTGCTGGAACTGTCCCTTCAGGCCAATTCTTTATGCGTATTCTTTGATAGTAGTCATGTGATGCAAGTTTAGTGGGTCCATGAGTGAGTCAACATGTGACACAGAGAAAGAAAAAGAATGGTATTATGGTAGGATAAAGGAGATAAGGATGTAATGGGTGGCTCAGAGTGTTAAGCATGTGTTACAAAGGAATTTTGGTTGGGTAGGGACATCCAAACACAGGGTCCCACTGTAGACACCTAAGGTAAGACCAAACCAATGGATGAAGAGAGTGAACATTGAAAGAGTATACGTAAGACAATATATATGGAAATTGAAATAAAATGGTTAAATTCTAATGGTATGGAAAGGTATCATATACTCACACAGCCACACAAGTTATTCCCTTTAGCTAATAGAGGGAATAACAATCTATGGTCATCAGTCTTAAACCGTTGTACCAAATATCGGCATCTTACGTATGCAACAAAGATGCCTAGGGTCAAAATACATGAAGAATAAAAAAATACAACAATCTTTTAGGAAGTTAACAAAGGAACCGAAAAGAGGTATAGAGATTAGAGCTAATAATCAGTAAATTAAACAACCTTTATGCCCAAGGCATTCCACTTTTCTAGAGCTTCGGGTACATCATCAAAAACTATTCCCTCCAATTCATTATTCGCATAACCAGTTTGCCATATATGACCCTGCAAAGCCAATTGTCAGTAATATAAAAAATATGAATTCAAGAGATAGAAGAAGTCTGCAGCATTAGGCTTAACTACCTGCAACTCTTTTAAGGCAGTGATTTTTCTATCCGCTTTGATCATAGCATCCACATTAGTCACTATAGCAGCAATAACTTCATCTTTCCCAGCATCATCTGGGGGGATAGGCACAGCACCTGCAATCCCTTGTTCAAGGTCACTTTCAACCTGGTATCAGAACAAAAGAGAAGTCAACCACTAGATTATCTGAATGCAACATATAAATAAGATCTCCACATCTCAATTGGTGAAAGCTTGTTATTCTTTTGTTGGGACACAAATTGCACTAAGGAAAGTGGGATGGTCCCTGGATTCGCTATTATCAGCATATAGTTCAGATATGAAACTTCAGGGAATCTCCATAAGTCATAACTCATACCTAGTTTTCACGAATTTCTTTATGAATATATCAAAATGAAGGAATCAAGATGAAAGCAAGATAAGGCTTGTGATTCTAAATGAAATTATATTTTATAAAAACGAGAAAAGAAAAAAAGTTTCCCTTACCTAATTTCACTAATAATAACAAAAACGTCACATTATTTTATTGTTTTTGTTTCCATATAAAACTTTGAAAACACAAAACAAACTAAAACAAGGAGATTTTTGTAACGAGTTAGGCTCGATTAAAACCCTAATACTTATAAGCCTCACTTTTTAGGTGAGACACTCCAAACGGGAACTCAGAAATGCACCACCTTTCGAGAGCCGGCGTCCTACTTTACCTCTTTATTCTAACGATCGAATAGAACATTTTTATTTCACTTTATTCTAATATTTATGGATGTTTGTACTTCAAAAGACAAAACTGAAATTTAATTCTCATCTCCAACATATCACTCCAGTGTCAATATGGGATAACATTCCACATAACGAGACTGCTACCATTCAAGACCTACCATATAATTCAACTGAAGGAATACAAATGCCTTAACCATACAACCAAATAAAGTCTTACTTGGGAGCGAAGCAACTTGATATCGGCTTTAGTTTCAGCAGTATCATATGTTGCAGAAAGATGCCTCCCAACATTATCACGGGCATATGGAAAGAGAACCTCTGAAACAAATGATATGGGAGTAGTAGTTCCTTCAATGTCAAGAACAATGCAACGCTGCAATCCAAATAGAGAGGATAATTAACAATCTAATTTGAAATTATTAAATTTAATTTGAACTATAAGATAAAACTGCAAGATATTTCATCATTATCAGTCTGTTGGGGATAGAGGATCTCAGGTTCAGAAATTTAAGGAAACTTGGATGCTAATTTATTGATCAAAAGCTTTAAACAAAAAGGGAGGATTGTGTGAACTCACTGGATATGGATCAATGTCACCATTATCTTTTCTTGCCTTTGCGGAGAGATTTGACTCCCCAGCAATACTTAAACCCCTTCGTGCACTTTGTATCGGACCATGATTTGGAGTTGACCAGTCCAATCCCATTTGATGAAGTTTAATAGCAGCATCAAAGAGGTAATGGTAGCACTCGGACTGGAAGAAAAATCATCAGTTTATCAAAAAGCCTCATAATTGTAAGAATATATCTCGTAGGATTAATTTATAATCTTAAGTATCGTAGATTATCTCATAAAATTATATTTTATGGAAACTCCATGCAGAGCGCACAAGTAGGCATCTTATATAAATTGCAATCTTCTTGGGGATTGTTGAGATAAAAACCTGAGTTTTAGCACTGATCCACGAGTCTCCCCAGACAAATATCCCATGGTTGCGAACAAGCACTGCTGTTGTTTTTGGGTAGTCTTCAATCTACAAATTGTGAACAAATAGAACAATCAAGCTATACTGCACATGATTCGAAAAAATGTTCATGAAAATTATAGAGTTCCCAACATATATTTAACATGCATGCAGAACCATTAGAGAGAAACATACTGCTTTAGTAAAAGATTCTGTGAGTTGATGTTCATGGGCCGTGTTGTCAATAATTGGGACGACTAGTTCATCATAATAGCCATGCCCCTTGATCCCTTTTATCATCTCCATGTGAGTAATCTGAAATTGTGAAGACAACCAGAATCCAATAAGAATAGGAAGAGGACACAAAAGCACAGAGCAAGATATACTATGTGAAGGATGTATGTTAACCATTTCAAAAGACAAAAGCATGTTTAGTTTTGTCAGAGCAATATATAATAAGCTGTAACAACAAAAAAAATCACCGTCTTATGCTTGATCGGGAAAAAATAACAGACAACTTGAAAAAGCCACAAGGAAGAAGGTTGGCAGGTGCCATCTCATTTCACCCTCTCCCAAAGAATATATAAAAACTCTATATTCAAAATTGTTTGTGTTTAAAAGTATTTCTATGAACACAGAACATATAACTGCCTTATCCCACTCTCACCCACCCAACCAAATGTCCTTCCTAATTTTTTTTCAGCACTAGAAGTGGATCTAAATTTTCCAATTCTGCGTATAAATTCCTCAGTGCACAAGACAGAAGCCAAAAATTCTCAAGAAAGAAAGTTACTGTGATTGAGAAAATAGACAATAATCATATTCAAAGAGGACAGAGATATCTGCAAAATGTTCATCACATGTTAATATCTCTACTTTAGACTTTCTCCAGTTTTTTAATTAATTGAACTTGAGTTTTGGAGACTGGAGAGAGACTTTCAAAACAAAAGGATAACACAACTACAGAACTAGTTATACCTCCAAGAAGGATGTCTCATTGTCATGCCATTACAGATCATATTGTTAGGAACTTGAATATTTTCTCCTTTTCAATTCTTTAAGTAACCAAAATAAAATAAAAAATTCCTTAAGTACGATAAAGAGGCTCTTTCTCATTCATAGATGTTTGATCATTCACAAATAGTCTTATGCTCAAGCAAATATAATATGTTTTGCACTCAGCTTCATGTTCTATTATCAATCTCAAAACGCACTCAAAGATCAAATAGCAATTAATAATTGTGTATCATCATTTTGAATGTCCATCTTTCTCAAGGCTTCAAAAGATTGCGAAACAAAATGGCAGCCATGTACAGGTACTTACTCGAAATTCCTTTGAAAAAGGATTGATCATTGTTACAAGACAAGATTCTATCCCATGACTATGGATAATAGCCCCAGCATCACGCTTTTCATATGCCTGTAAGGGAAGCGAAAGAAACGTATATCAACTTCTAATTTATTCAAGAAAAAAAAAAGAAAACATAAGAATTGCGAGTTTCTAAAGTCAGTCAATAGTACACACATTTTGACCCCAAAAGAACTATCCATATAAATGTTTCACAGCCATACCATTAAATAACCAAATAATAGTTATATCTTATAATAAGCGAAGATAAACGGATATTATAGCATTTACTAGATGTGAGTCTAGTAATTGGTGTACATCAAAGCGCTTGTCAACTGAATGTTACAGGCTTACTGTTAACTAATACCATCATAAGTCCAAATATCCAACCATTCAAGAAAAACTTAAATTTTACATATAAAACCATCTCTTAAAATGCTAAGGTTGCACACCAGGTAGTGGATCATGCCACATAGCATTACCACTAGTGTTAGTTTAAGTATGTTTAATGTAGTTACTAATGGTAGCCATAGTTAGCTAGATTTTTGCTAACTTATCAGTTTTTGAAGAAGCTAACTTAATAGTTAACTTCGGGTACTATATAATCTCTTCTGTTCTCTATTGTAATGGTTCATTCAATACAATGAATTCAACATTTATAATTCATAATCATCATCACTCTCAGTTCATAACTTCAATATGTAACATAGTATTGTGAAATCTCAAAAGAATAATGAGCATACAAACTCTTCATAACCCAGAAAATACAGTAATTACTATAACGTGAAACCAAAGTTACCTTCATGAAAAGTTGATCACAATCAGTACACTTGGGAGGCTTATGTGGGTAAGGTTTGGGAGATGGGGCAGACAAAACTGACCCATTGTCGGATAACACATACATATCTTCTGCTTCCATTCTTTCTTTCTGAACAGCTGCGCAGATTTTTTCAGCAAAAACACCCAAAAAAAAACAACGATCAATACATAATTGAATTTCATCTTCTCTTGCAGATAAAACCATCTCAAATTCTAAACCAATTAGTACTAGTAATCCATGTTGCTGCAACACGAGTTTGGAGAGTGTGACATCTTAATTAAATAAAGGAGAGCAAAGTACAGATTTCTAATTAGTAATAGATAATCATCTGGAATTGAAATTTAGCATAACCACATTAAGTTAAAAACAATAAGTTTGATTTTGATAATTTGTCAGTGTAAAACTTATAAAACTATCAAGCAATCAAAATCAATTGTGTGAGTACATGACTGGAGATCCATTGACTCCATGAGTAACTCTGACACAAGTTACTCCGCTTACTAACTCATTAATATTATAAGCAATGAATTTCACTAATCCAACTGTAAATCAAAAGTTCTTATTAAGTAGATTGACTCCACCAAATGTAATAAAATTTTAAAACTATTTGATACTTTATTATTAAATAATTTCAAAAGAATGTATAATAAACTATTAGAAAAACATAAGTAAATAAATATCAATGGTTAGATTACATAGCTATGAATTTTGGATTAATATAAAACTGTATATTTGATCATTAATATCTTATGGCAATAACCAAAGGTTGGATTAGTTAAATTTATTGTTTATAATGAGTTATTAAGCGGAGTAACTCATCTCAGAGTTGACGGTTCCCCGCTTTTTCTTTTTTGAATCAGCAAATGTTATTGAACGCTAAAGCTGCGCAAGACGCACAAGGCAGCAGAAAAACGGAAGGAAGATACAAGAGTGCCGTATATAGGCGAAACACCAGAAAGCAAAACAAACACCACCAAACTAGCAAAACAGTAAAGAGGCGTCCCACAACAAAACTAGCAAAACAACCCATCCCACCATCGGCCATAGGTACCAAAAACAACACAGAGACTAATAGTAAAGAAGAATCCCACAGTACAGAGCACAACAAAAACCACACACAAGACCGTGCAGACAGCAACAGTGCCGGGGCATGGCAAAAACGACCACAACCCCTGTCAACCACAACGCAAACAGGACAAAAACCAGAGACTGCTAACCAGAAGCAGCCGCACAGACTTCATTGCACCAAGCCTCCAACCCAATCCCAACCCCTTACCTAACCTCCCTAGACAATCTTTCGGATTCCAACACCACTCATAGAATAAACAAGTAGGAATCTTATTCTCAAGTCTAGTCAAACTCCAACGCCATGATATCACCTTGACTTCCTCCACTATATCCTCAACCTCTCTCACCTCACTTTAAAAATGATTTGATTTCTAGCTTGCTAAATTGCCCAAATTATTGCGTGCCAAATTAGCCCTAAATATTTGGTATTAACTTTCTGGTTCGCATGGAAAGGCGCTTTGATAATCCAGAATTCGCCTCTGGAAGGTAAGTAAAGTCTAAAGTCTAAACAATGATTATTCCAACCAAAATTCAAACTCGGATTCTCCCAAACAATTCGTCCATAAATGGGTTCACTAACCACTTAGTTACAATCAATTGTATATATCACTCTTAAGATAAATTACAATCAAATTCAAACATTTTTAATTACCCAACAAATTATTTTTATAATAAAAAAGAATATTTTTTGCAACAAGTACAAGCAGTGTTCAACCCAAGAGTGCATACCAACAGCATGATTATGAAAGAATCTAATATAGCCCTTCTGTCAAACACTTCATGGGCACTATTTTTTTTCATTTTCATATCAATAAAAACAACAAAAAAACGATAATTGAAGTGAATATTAAAGAAAGGAATCCAAAAATGAGAAGGAAGTACCAGAAGGTGACATGAGAATGAGTTGTTGAGGTTTGGGAATGGAATCATCATGAACTTTGATGCTGATACTGCCACCAGTTCCTGAAACCCATCCCAAACTGTAGAAGTGGCGACACAGTTCCGCCATCAGAGCTTTGGTTTCCTTCACTGCCTTCCCTTCTAGATACGCCTGAGATGATGCTGTTCCCAGCTTTGCTCCGTTCAGACCAATCGCAGCAGCCATTTCTAGAGAGAGAGTGTGAAAGATGTCCTGTGTTGGAATGGAATCAATCTAACTCGTTACTCTTTTGTGACACTTAAAATAAGGGAAATGCTATTTGGACACAATTTCTTGACAAACTATACACACATGACATCTGCACTTACACAATGAATAGTTATTTATACTTTTTTTTTACTATTTATATTAGATCATTCATCATCGCTATGATAGATTTGCAAACAAACTCAATAACATACAACGATAAAATGCCTACAAATAATATGATTAAATTAATATGACTGAAATACTCGTGTATCTGAATCAAGTTGATGCTCAAATCACTGATTTGAATAACCGATATTTTAATAGGAATCAACTAAACACTACAACAAGACTGAAAATCAAACGACGTCGCATAAGACAACGAACAACATAGTTTCACATTTAGAAGACAAAAGCATGGAGAAAAATGCTTAGATCTACGTGAAAATCACTTATTTAGATTGAAATATAAAGATAAAGATAATGGTTAATAGTGTTTTACCCCACCTGTAATAGGTCATTTTCGGTTTTCCCCCTGTAATTTTTTTTTTTAATTTCATCCTTGTAATTTGA
>Ga0209282_1002059_pt1 | contig 11437 bp, 1 predicted proteins | sample Mtrugardesep15_FD_187529 | JGI IMG/M metagenome (GOLD analysis project Ga0209282, IMG submission 187529) | Root nodule microbial communities of legume samples collected from California, USA - M. trunc garden sep15 (SPAdes) (version 2) | ecosystem: Host-associated > Plants > Roots > Nodule...
GAAAACCTCGGATTTCCATTGAAAACTATTGGTGGAGGGTGTTTTGTTTTTGTCCTAGAATTGTCGCCTTTTCTTTCTATCATTTGAATTATCCCATACTATTTTTGGCTTTAACATTAACATCAAATTAAACATGCATCGTAACATCCAACTTTACTTCCATATCTAATTAGTCTTTTTCCCCCTCTACATTTTTTTTCTTTGAACAAGCCCACTACAAATACATTGAATTTGGCTCACTCGTTTCCTAATGATATATATGTTCATTAATTGGTTATTGGGTAGCCAGGAAACATTATTTAACAAGTTTAGTAAACTATACAATAGTTTCATTATCTCTTTCTCATCATAAAAATTATGTATTGATATTTTTTTTTACTCATGAATTCTGAAGTTTACCTATGTGGTTTTTGCTACCGTGGCACAGAACAAAATATATGCTACAAATATTTTAATCATATCGCATTTTCTAGTAGTTACCTAGTGATATTTCGCAAGCTTCCATAAGCTTTTAATAGCTACAATACTCTTGGCTTGACTACAACTTCATGTGAGGAACTTGACCTTCAACATCACTTATTATTTTTTATACTAGAACATCCAATCTTTTGAAAAGTAGTCTCATGTTTGAGTGAATTAGACTTGTAAGATATATATGGTTCAATTGTTCAATTAGTTCAATCAATTAAACCTTACTTGAATCATATGGAAGAAAATTAAAAAAATTAATTGTTCCAAGAAAATGTAAAAGCTATTTTAGTCATTTCAAAACAAATTCACACATAGCCCCTTAGAACGATTAACACATTAGTGTCTACCAAAAAGTTTAAATATCCAAAATAATTCACAACAAAAGACTAATGAAACCTATTTTTTTTAATTTATTTTAAATTAATTTTGTAGTTATAAAATATTATTTGCAGGTTATTTTCCACTAGTAGAATGTGGCGTCTAGGTTGAAAGATCAATTAAGCCTCTTGTTGGTGGACCACAAACAAAATATTATTGAATTTAATCAATGTTCTATATTTATTAAAATTAAAAAGAAGAACATCTATATTTTTCCACATACAACCATAAATCTGTCTTTTTTATTTGGGTCTCTCTGTCTCAACAAAAATTCCATAAAATGGTTGTTAAAAAAATTGTGATAATAATTTTGTAAGCACTCAACTTGTGAGGACTGAATACTGATTAATGAATTTAAACAAAGAGTTTTAAACTGTTGGAAAAAACAGGCATAGAGAAAAATAAAGGAACACAATCGCAACACAATAACAAATGTGAAAACTCTAAAACCAAAGAAAAATCACTATTGTTGTCTAATGACAACTAAAAAATAAAACTATATTCAAATTTTTACAACACATAGACTATTTTTAAACACCGAATGAACCTCGTACATCCACATCCTTCAAATAAAATATCTAACAACATCTCGCAACATTGTAAGACAATACTATAAATATTAAGAAAAGAGTCAGGTATAAACTTAAATTGTTTCCTACTAATGCATCTTGTAGCGAAAAAATAAAATTTATATTTATACAGACATCAATTTGCTTGTTTGCACTTCAAGAAACAACCTTGTGACCTATACGACTTGTGAAACAAGAAAGTAAATAAGTGAAGGAACCACCTTTTTAAATTTTTTATTTTACACTTTAAGAAACAACCTCTCTTATCTTGCACTATCTCTTCCTTTACAGTTCTAAACAAAGTAGGACTACTTCAACATGTATATTTTCAACAAACACCAATACAAACTATATCGTTTTTGCTCTCTAACTACTATTTTTATTGTTGTGGTGTTGATGACTGGGAATTAAACATAATCACGACTGACTCTCATGCTTCAAAGCCAAATTAAAGAAGGATTATTATCACCTAGATGAGTGATCGTAGAACCTAATTGTCAATAACCATTCTCTCCTAGATGCTTCAAGCACTACTTTGTCATGGTCTTCTTTCATTTCTAGTAACCATATTGTGCAGATTTTTTTGTTGAAATGGAGAGGAACCAAATGGAAAAGAGGTAGAGGCACCGGTTGTGTATGAAAAAGTGATATTTTCCTTTTTTTTTATTTTGATAAATTTAAACAATTTGTTGAATCCAACTGTATTTTGTCCTCGTGAAATTAACTTAATTGGTAAAAACAATGCATAATATATGTGAGGTTTAGGCTTCAAACCCCGACCACCACAAAAATAAAATCAATTGTATTTTGTTTGTGGTCTACCGATAATATACTAAACTCTTCTTCTTCTGAAAAATGTATGTTCCTCTTCCGAACCACTTTATGACTCTCGGCTAAATTGAATTCAAAAGTGTGATTCAAATGAACTTTACTCTGTGATTGTTTAAGCTTGGCAAATTTTCGGATTGACCCTCTTTGATTTCTTTTGTGATTGTTTCAGTTTGACCATTTTCTCAAATTGATCATTTAAAAAAAATCTTCTTATTTTCGAATTAGTTTTTTATATTACATTATATTTGCATCATTAGTCCTTTGCCTCACCTTCAACAACAACCAATACAATTATAAAATTTGATCATTTGGATCTCTATTCACCGCTCTAAGAATATGCTCCCATAATGATTTTACATAAAGCACTCATCAGACCTCATATACGACCTACATTTATCGGAGCTTTTTGCATCCATTAAGACACATATACAAACTCTACATACTTATTTAATGTTGCTAACCTTCTCCACTTGTAAAATAGCTTAGACAATCAACTTGACAATGTTGTGGAGATTAAATCTTTAAATGTTTATGATAATAATCTGAAAGAATGATCAAATTTAAAGGACTAAAGTTATAACATAACGTAACTTAAAAGTTAAGGGTACAAATAAAATGTTATTTGCTAAAATAAAATAAAATGTTATATATAAGACCAATCTAAGAAAAAAAAAAAAACTAATAAACAAAAAGTAAAATGGAGATGATCGCAAGCTTAACTTTGCTTATTTTTATTTGGTCTATTAGTGTTTTACCCTTTGTAATATAAGTTATTTTCAGGTTTCCTCCTATAAATTATTTTTTTGATTTACTCTCTGCAAAAAAAAATTGTTTCAGAATACCCCTAATAGGTTATTCAAAAACCACTTTTTCTATGTTTTTTTAAAAAATTTGGTTTTTGAATGGCCTATTAAAGATAAATTAAAACAATTTTTTTCAGGGGTAAATAAAAAAATAATTTTACAGGGGATAATACATTATTAACCATTTTTCTTTTTGTTGATATGGATTGTTACGATTTTTTTATTTACAAATGATTATAACTTAAAATGGAATGGCAGACAAACACATTATCTATGTTAATATCATAAAATGACATAGTATATATGTTGACAAATATGAATATATTCAAGTATCCGGAATACTTATTTATATAAATATGCGACGTTGACGACGTTAAAGTCATTGATTGGATCTGCACTTTATTAAAAGATGATCTTTCAATTTGAATTAAATAAACATCGCACGAAAAATAAAAAAACACATTGTAAAAAGATGAAAAATCAAAACAGACAAAAAAAGAAGAAAAATACGTGGAAATCACGAGAGAGGTGATTTCAAATAAAAAATAATCTTGCATCACCCTTTGTGAGAATAAAAAAGAAAAATTTAGGAAGGAGGAGAGAGAAAAAAGACATTTGACATATTTAAAATATAGGTCTTGTTAACTAGTGTTCTAAGGAGAAATACCTGGGTGTCATAGTTTTTTGGTGTCATTGGTGACATAGGTGCATTTTAGATGTGAGAGAATGATTAAAATAAATTATTTAGATGAAAGAGAATGAGTTGTTAAAAGAGAGATAGACACAAAATTACTTATAGCACCAATGGCACCAAAAAAACTATGGCACCCAAGTGCTACCATGTTCTAAGAGCATCTCCAATGGGGGTCTTTATTTAACAAAGACCACTCCTTGCTAAGAACCTTCTATTGGAGGAAGAAAAAATGAGTCCCCATTAAGTAATGAGTAACTATATAAGAACCCTCTCTTAGGTAATTAACGGGTCTCACGTTTAAAAAAGTAATAAAATGTGTACTACTTGGTCCCACCTGTAAAAATGAGTAATAAAATGTGTACTACTTTGTCCCACTTGTAAAATTGAGTAATAAGTAAATTATTTTTATTTAACGATGTAAAGATAGTGAGACCTATTTAAGTATTTTTCATTGAAGTCTTTGTTATTGTATTGTCATTGGAGTCATTGAGTCTTTAATATGTACTTTTATTAAAAAATTATAAATAAATAATGTGTCACGTGGGGTCTATTTAAAGAGTCCTTATTAAGGAGCTATCGTTGTGGATGCTCCAAGTGCTCTTAGAGCACTTGTAAGGATTCAAAAAATATAAACAATTCATAACTTTTATGTAGAAAAAATTACTTTTGATATTTTAATTTGTTGAATAGACAAATTACAAGATAAAATTTACATTTTAAACTTCTTGTTAACATTTCAAATATATACAAATTTTGAAAGGATTAAAATGAATAGTTGAAATTGAATTTGGTCCTCCCTCCAAAATAGTTTTCCCTCCCTTGTCGTCCGTCGAAAATCAGCTTGAAAACTAAAACCCTAAACTAGCCAAACACTCTTTTTCTTGTCATCGTGTTGTGTTGGGTATCAAAGTAAGAAAGAAAAAGGATGTCGTCGTCGTCAAGCCACGAAGATCTGGATCTCCTGCTTTCTCTTCACGACAGAGTTCCTGAAACCCCTCCCGCTTCTCCTTCTCCGCTTGATGCTGACGATGATGATGTGTCATACAAGCAGAGGGAGAATCCTGATATGTCCGTTTTCAGAGACGCCGTTCAAGATTGTCTTCATTCCCAACCCTCTAACCCTAACCCTAAATTAAACCCCAAACCCCTCACCGACGATCCCCAACTTGACAAATTCTCTGGTCTTCGCATTACCAATCAATGTTTAACCCCTGCTGAGCTTAGGGAATCTGTTCAAGACATTCGTTTTGTTCGCTTACCCGTCATTAAGTATTCTTCCTTCTTCTTCTTCTTCTTTTTTACTTTTGCTTTTTAGATCTAAAATTCATACTGACTCTGCGTGTATATTCAGGAATTTGGTGAATGGAGATTCTTTCTCTGGAAGTTGGGTCACTTTTGGAGTGTTGACTGAGAAGGGGATTCAGAAAACAAGTTCAAATGGGAAGAGCTATTGCATTTGGAAAATTGGTTCTTTGGATGAAAATACTGTTTCTCTTTTCTTGTTTGGTAATGCTTATCAGAGGAACTGCCAACACAAGGAAGGAACCGTCTTTGCACTCTTCAATTCTACTGTCCGCAAGGATGCCAAGGTATCCAATTCTCTGCTTCCACTTTTTCAATCTAACTTCGCCATCACTTCTCAAATCCTTTTTGTATTCTTTTTTGTAGGGTAATGGTTTTTCTTTGAGTATATACTCCCCTGACCAAATTGTGAAGATGGGCACCTCTGTTGATTACGGAGTTTGCAAAGGGAAAAGAGCCGATGGGATGGCTTGTACCCTGGCAATAAATAAGTAAGCAAATAAATCACATATTGTTATTTTGATTATTTAACTGTGTAATTGCTTTAACTGTTTGTACCCAACATCATATATGCAATTTACCAAAGGAGTAAAGAGTAATTACTATCAATCACAGTTATTTTTCTTGTAGACACTTCAGTAGATAGATTATCCATTTACTGAAATAATTCTGATTTAAATGTGTGGAATTTGACACTAGTTGGATTCATACATAGTTCTAAATCACAAGTGTTTGCATTTGTCCTGCACTTTGTGGTGACAAAGAAAACAAAAGAGGAGTGAATGTGATAGACGTTTGCGTATTGATAGCCATTCAATAGCTTGGTCGCAATCTATGAATCATAATTCACATCTGTTAATCATGAGCACTATCAGCTTTAACATGGATACATGTGCTTGCCATACTAGGTTTCTTATGCCATTTTTTCAGATCACGCCATATTTATTAATAGACGTAAAACTGTCTGGCAATCTATAAGTTTTTGGTCTTTTTTATACAAAACAAAAACTAAACTTTGAAATGGAAAGCTCAATCTTGTTTTAAGGTGCCAGTTTAAGGGAATATACAAAGACATTATAGCTATATTAATATTGTTATATTGCTTTTGTAAAGCTTCGTTTATGTCCCAGGATTTTTATTCTGTTTCTGTTTCTCCAGACTCCGATTAATACTTTTCCTTGTAAATCATGTTTCTTTTTCTTCTTACAATGTGATAATATTTGTCAAACTCTGAATGATTCACTAAACCATTAATCTCTTTTATTTCAGGCGTCAGGGGACTTATTGTAAATATCATAAATCAGTAAGTACCATTTAATTATTTCATATTTTCTATCAGTATTCTATTGTAGCAAGGATATCAATTCACTAACCTATAACTTATGGCAGAAAACATCAGAGAAATATTCCACAGTACGAACTGAACTCAAGGGAGGGTGAGTGTTTACCTATTTCAAGTTCTTATAAAAGTGCGCTCAATTTTTTTTATTTCATATGACATGTGGATGTAACATATAAATGTGGTTCTTATTAGCAGGAACTTAAGAACAGCATTTAGGCCAAGAGATTATCTCAAGTCAGAAGGAATATACTTAGTTGACCCCCTTGCCGACAAAACAAACTTGAAAAAGTCTAAGCCAGTGAAATTGTTATCTGTGGATGGTATCAGAAAGGCATTGAGGTTTGTCAAGTTTGAGTTAATTGTTTTCTCCACTTGAGTTCTTTCTCTGCAAGTATTAATATTTTAATTTTGATACCAGCAATGCAGGAAAAGTAACAACAGCTTCACACTCGCAAGGGATTAGATTTCTTTCCGAGGTTGCAGGTGATCAGACTAACTGTTAATTTTAATGGCATTAACATGTTTGTTCGTGTATACTGTATTTGTAGCTGACTTTTAGCCCTTTACGGCTGTTTACAGGAAAATTTGATCCAAAAATGATGAAAAAAGAACCAAAGACCCCAAATGAACAAAGCAAATGCACAGCGAAGAGGTGAGATGCTAAAGAGGATTTAGGTTAATAGTACTTACGTCTTATGCATGTGTCAATTAGAGGCTTAACACACCTGTTACATGTTATTTATTATCTTCAGGAAGTCATCTTCTGTTAACATGGGACACTCTTCTGTCATAAGAAACCAGCAGTTGGATGTAAAAAGAGTAAAGACAGAGAGGCAGGGTTTGGTTGATAAAGCCACAAAGAGTGCAGGCAAGATGATTGAATTAGATCTTATTAGTTCGGATGAGGACTTCTGAAAATCATGTGTTGCTCTGCTCTATTTTGTTGCTGAGTGTCAAGAATGTGCTGTGAGAAGAAAATAAATACTACCATGGGGTGGTGGTAAAAATCAAAATAGTGCACATTAGTGCCCATATAGTTTCGAAGGTTCACTTGAAAGATTAGTCTCTTGTGGTAATACACCAAAGTCCTGCATAATAAAGAATTTATTTCACTTAGTTATATTGGTAGTAGGGATACCAAATTTTACTAGGTTATCTATATTGTTATCAGTTGGGGGTAAACTAAATGAGTTTTGCTCATCTGAATCCAGCAACTCCCTTCAAAAGATAAGTTAAGTATTTGTCAATGAATATATCGTTCGAGGGTTGGTGGTCAACAACTTATTATTTAAACAGGTGGATGTAATCCTTTTTCTTCAATTTGATAGCTGAGATGTGCTATTGATAACCTGTGATCCAAGTCATGTTAAATTGCACTTTCTTACTTGCTGTCCATCAATGTTCTTCCTTGTTCTTGTTAATTTTCTTTACGGGCAGAAGCTCCAAGAAGTAGAACTGGGCTGGGTGGTCTGTCATAATATTCGCCAATCACGACCAAAACATGGTTGATGTTGTGTGGAAATAATCTGAACATAATCATGAAATCAGTGAATTTCTGAGCTTTTAATTGAATTGAACTGGAGAGTTTCATTTCAATGTATAATTACTGGTTTTTTAATCTTATTTCTGTATAATTACTGGTTGAATATGTTGAAAACATTCCACATCAATTTTGTCAGCAGAATTAAAAACCAAACGTGACTAAAGATCCTATCAACTGTAAAAAGAACGAATCCAAGAAAGTAATCAGTTGTCAATAAAATTATTGTTGGAGCATGCACCAAATCTGTATTTGATCTTGCACTATATTATTGAATGAGATATACCTTACTGTTTACTAGCCCACTCGCTGTATTTATTTACTTGCACATAAAACTAACTACTTACAACTTGAATCACTATCAAAATACCTGTCCACTTGATTTATATTGTCTTAAGTACGTAACTCCCAGTTTCTCTCATCACTGGGAGGGTTTTGTTTTGTTTTGACTTGGCTTGAGTATTTCTTGTACAGATTATTTATATTTGTCTGTGGTTTTGTATCTATTTGTATTCTTTTAAGGATTCCACAAATAGTAAATATTTATTGAGAAAAATGAATTTTCAAAATATTGAGAAATAAATCGGCACAATTTCCGATCCATAATTTCTATTTTTTTTTCTTCGCGATGGTCGTAGATGCTATGCGCAGAAGTATGTTGCTAGACTCAACTTAGCAATTTCCCTCTTGTTATTGTTTGTCACTGGTTGATCATCTATTTGCATACACCCATTAACAAATCTATAATTTTGAATGCCTTCGCATAGACTCTGTGTTCCACATTGCATTTGGTAAATCATGTAGCAACAGAAAAACTGTCAATCCCTTCATTCCAAGAAGATTGAGGGGTATGTTCACAATTCCTTCCATTTTTGAGACTGGTGGTTAATACTAATACCACCATTATGAGCTTCTTCTGCTTCAGCAGCATCACAACACCAAGAGTGGAGTGATAACAGAAGCTGTCTCTGTACATAGAGCCCATCCCAACCCCAAAATTACATTTTGGTTTATCCAAAAGTAGCTTCACTGATTTTTTTTCTCTTATCGAAAGAAAGAGACAGAGAAAAAGAGCATTGAGACTTGAATGAATGATTTAGGATGTTTGAGGCGAGAACCAGGGCAAGAAAATGGTCGAGGTTCATGAACTGCGTCAAGATTTATTTAGGGTTTGCGAGACAATTTTAGTGCAACTGTGGTTGTGCGTCAACCTCGGCTTATGGGATACTGGTTGCTGGTAAGTGGTTACTAACTTCATTCTCTTGTATTTTCAATTGCATGAAACCTCTGTGCAAACGACCATTATGCTATGCACCCATATCAAAAGGAATCAATCAGTATTTCAATGCGTTACCTATGCGTTATATAGTGTAAGAGCATTTTTAATGATAGAAACTATTCTAGATTCTTAACTCACTTTTAGTGGGCACTCAATACCAAATAGGATTTAACAACCCCAACAACTTTTGATTCTAACAGTAGAGTCCTTAAGAACTTAAAAAGCAGATCCTACAATTTACCTCTTAAGATTTAAGAGCCGATTTTATAGGTGGCGTCCATGCCAGTGATCTCAAATGGTGCAATGACCGAAAACCAGTTCTTCCATATAAGAACATGCATTGGAGGCGCTCTTAATCACAATCTATCCGACTCTATTTGTGTCACTTTCTTGGCAAAATGAGTGATGCCATCTTTTATTTCCGTTACATGAACTGTACCATTTAATGTTTTAAGTTGGGGACGGTTACTTATTTATTGAACCCATTTCTAATAGATATCTTTTCTTAAATTCTAAAATTGGATCTCTGAAGGCACTGCAGTAATACTAATATATTGATACTTGCCTTTTATGGCTTACGTGGAAATCGAGTTCAGTCAACAGATATAACAAATTACTTGTGTTAATTGCTTTTTACACGGTCGTTTGGTAATCTGTTTCCTCCAACATGCAGAGCTAATCGGATGGTTCTCAAACTGAATGTCAAGATTAGTTTCTGGGCATGTTAAACACATATATTGAGACCACCCTGTATTTAATGTCCATAAACATGGTTTTAACTTGCTTAATAGGTTAGTGGTCCGATTTTCTGTATTTTATGAAGGGTGAGGAACTGAGAAAACTTGTTGATGCATCTTTAAAAGTTCTGCAGATAATAAAATATTTTGACCTTAGCAGTTCCCTGTTGAATACAGAATGTGAAGGCTGTTTCGATGCAGCTATCAAAGCAGTTCTTCAGGCCCCAAAGAGGAAGAAAAAGAAGAGAAAGGGGCAAAATGCCTGTTCCATGGCAGTAGCCACTTCCTGGTAGTCTTCATCATACCATATAACCATTTTCAATCCGGTTGAGCACATTCAAGCTAATTTCTTAGGTGTATGGTCGTAATTTGTTGTGGTTGGTGTGCACACCTCTTGCACTTATATAGGCTTGTGTTAACTATTAGAAAACGATTTCCTGCTGTGGGCATGAATTTTGTAAGTGCTTGCATTTGTAGTTTGTTACATTAAGGTTCACTCATTCATTTGTTTGCTAGTTTTCCTGTGCTGCTGTGTTCTAACTTGTAAGTTGTTGTAACCCAAAGCTGAAAATTGGGTTGAATATTTTCCTGACGCATGGTATAAAGATGTTAACAAGCAAATATTATGTGAATGAAACCAAATTTTAAAACGGTAGTCAGCTGCAAATAGCTTTATGCCTGGCCTGCATCCATCACTTAAAAACTTAATTAGATGATTAATGTTGGACATGTTTCTAAGTTACACGCTAACTAAGGATCTCTTTCTTAGTTTTGGAGTAGTTAGCTGTTACAGCTTACAAGGTTACAAAATCTTGGTCTAAACAAAATATCATACAATGATCTCCCCTCTCATCTAATCATATTCATTTACTATCCATTGTAAATAATCCACCAGTAAAGAATTTGTAGGTTTTTGTTTCTTTTATATATTTTCATCTCAGAAGAGAAATACGCATTCAAAATTATTGGTGTGCTCAAGCACCTACCGGAGTACAGTGGTTAGATTTCTTTATCATTACATTAATTTCCATAAAGTTTCTAGAGGTAGCAGTTATTGCATGATACTATTACTATCAATATTTAAATAAACATGCTTTAAACTCCCATTTTTATAATTGTGGAATGCATTAATATATGATCATATATACAACTTGGGCAACCATTAGCACACAGGTAAATGGAAATGATAATTTGTGGATTAAGAATCTGTGATTCCATTTTGTACTAGTAAGTCCATCCATTATTGCAGAAAGAAGATGGCAAAGCTCATTTAAGATTCTTTAAACAAAACCATTCTTTTAACTTAATTCCAAGAATGTAGTTGAGTAGGCCATAGCACCAATCTAATTTCTGGTGGTAAATTCACAGTTTATGCTTTATATAAACAAAGGCCTGTAGGGACGAGATTACCAATTAAGATCATGATACTTTAACTACTGCTTATTTTTATTCGTCTTACATAATAATTGAGTTTTTTTTTTTTTTTTGAGC
>Ga0209282_1002060_pt1 | contig 11437 bp, 5 predicted proteins | sample Mtrugardesep15_FD_187529 | JGI IMG/M metagenome (GOLD analysis project Ga0209282, IMG submission 187529) | Root nodule microbial communities of legume samples collected from California, USA - M. trunc garden sep15 (SPAdes) (version 2) | ecosystem: Host-associated > Plants > Roots > Nodule...
AAAAAAAAAAAACATATATATATATATATATATATATATATATATATATATCGTGTCTGTTACATTGTTTTAATACTTAAATTTATTCTTATATATTTGTCACATGTATTACTTGTATTTAACATTAAGGGTATTTATAGAAAGAAAAGTTCAACCCAACAGTATGCTGAAAGAGATAGTTTCCTTTATATATAATATCGATATTGATAAATAAACTTTTATCTTTACAGATTTTTATTATCAAATATTGTATTTTTATAAGTTGTTTTTTGAAAATTACCTTCACAAATTTATGACTAATACATGAATACTTATCGGAGGATTCAAATTTTAACTTCAATTATTTCATATATTTATAAAATAAAATAAAATTTGTTTGATATTTAAACAACATGTTGATTCAAATCGATTCAGACTAAATCGCGCGCGCGTGCTCACACACACACATATATGATATATATATATATATATATATATATATATATATATATATATATATATATTGAGAGAATCATTTTTTAATTTTTAAATACTACTTTTTTTTAAGGAAATTTTTAAATACTACTTATTTTTTTAATTATTTTACTAAATACTTATTAATTCAATTTAATCTATTTTTTCAACTTTTTAATATGCTACTGGCGGATAACTAATAATCTAATTAAAGTATCTGGTAAAATTAACGGTTCAACTAGATGATAAATGTAAAATGATAAAAATGACAATTTTAATTCATGGTAAAATTTATATCAATTAATATTTATGATATTTAATAATTTAAATTTATTAATCTAATATATATTTTATATATTATTAAATGAATTTTTCACTTGCTCAAAAAAAATAATTTCACTACAATTTTATTTTAAATTCATTTCATTTTTGTTTTTATACTTTATAAACTCATTTCATTTAAATTATATTTTCAAAAAGAAATATACCTGGAACGATTGAACATTCTTTCAAAAATCATGACATAAAAAATTATACTCTTCGTGAGCCATAATAACATTTGCAACTAAATATTTGTTCAAAAAACATTTGCAACTAAATACACATTCAATTCATATATTATATTACATAAAACTCAACTATTGCTAAATGATAAAAAAAGAAAAATACTTATGTGACTTGCGTCGTTGAAAACACAACAATCTTGTTTTAAATTATAGGGTTAATCAAGTAAATGATCTCTATAAATATTCAAAATTTTATTTTTAGTCCTGCTAAATAAAATTGTACTTTTTAGGGTCCGTTTGATGGTTAAGATAGGGAGACAAGATATGATACATTAATCTTATTCTGCTTAAATATCAAATCTCATGTTTGATGCACTAAAGAGATATGATAAAATAAACCATTTTTCTATCCTATCTTGATTTTCTTTTGTAATTTCTATTTCGAGTATAAGCTAGGTTAGAAAGTATCATGATGAGATTAGAAGATCATTCCTTATTTATTATCTTGATATTATGTTATTTTTAAGATATTGTCATTTTTAAAATAAAGTATTGCCCTATCGACCGAAACAGTTTTCCCGTGGATTGCACGAATATGTTTATTTAATGCACAATATATCTCGCTAGCTGCCTTCAATTGCAAATTCAAATGGGGTGGAACTGATTAAAACAAATTGCATGTTCAACTAGGGGTTAAATATGAGGGATGTGCTACGTACAAATTGGTCTTGAATGCTACACCATAGTTTATATAGAGAGGGACATGTTTACGGTTGTAGTTTTTTTAACCGAATGAACTTAATCATTTGTTTGTGATAGTTGACCTTTTGTAGTTGGAGCAAGTTTTAAAAGTATAGTACTTTGTTTAATTACAATGGCAAGAGTTAAATTAAATATTAGTGATGAGTTACAACATAAGAGAGGTGATGACGTAATATTATGAAATAAGTTTGGTGTTTTAGATAAAACGGTTATTTGAAGGAAATCCGACGGCTGTGCAAGTTACAAGTAATTCGTGGGGATAACACAAAATTTGGTCTCGTGCGCTTTAGCATTTTTGATGAGAAAAAGAGATATCTGACGGTCAGTATTGCTACAACTCGTTCGCGTGGATTGTGCGAATTTTTTTTTCGCCCTATTAAGTATTATCCTTTGAACATATATAGTATGGAGTCAACTTCACCCTGAAGACACGAGTCGAGTTCAACGTACAGAAGTGGAACCACAAAAACACCGAATAGATTACTATCAAAACATATTAATCCAGTAGCGATTAATTTGCAGCATGTGCCGCAGTCTACCGCGCTAAGATCCTACTGGGTCAACTCCTTGAGCCTTTGCAGCTAGCGGAATCAACTGTTGGGTTGAACTTCTCCGAGCTTCGACTACATGTGGCTGCGGCTGTTGCTGATGGGATTTAACCTTTGCAAGTATATCCTTTATCTGACTTCCTGTAAGTGTCTCATGCTCCAGAAGAGCATTTGCAAGTGCATCAAGCTCCTTTTCATGGGTGGTTAGAATAGCTTTTGCATTGTTGTAAGCTCTCTTAAGCAAGTTCTTCACTTCTTTCTCAATAAGAAGCCTAGTTTCTGAGCTCATACCTCTCCATTGATCATAGTAATGGTGAGTGACGGGTCCAACTTCAGTACTCATACCATATTTAGCAACCATTTCCCTGGCCAGAATAGTTGCTCTAGATATATCTGAGGATGCACCAGAAGTAACTCCATTTTCTCCGATAGTATATGTTAAGGGATCTGGGGAAATTCCAACAACAAATCATCTCATTCTTCATCTTCTTCCAACATGCGGTTGTTGTTGCAATTGCAAGTTTAATTTTTAACAATAGTTAATTAAGAATGCACAAAACGAAATGCAGTAACTGTAATAAGTCTGTTTTAACTTATAATATTCAGAAGAAAATAAACACATATAGCAACAGTGAAGATATAGAGGAAACATGCACACACGGACAAGTCTAGACTCATCGAACTCCTTGCTAGTTTCCTTCATCGTCAGTTCATCCACCACCTCCTCATTTCCGCCATGCTCTCTCTTTGCTCCCTCTCCTGTTATTGTAAATGCGCTTCAACTTCATTGACGTTCAATTTCATATAAAATCAATCTTATATTCTTCTCTATGCTGCACTGCTCGGTGCTGTGTGTAATTATATTGAATTCTTATTCTTCTCTATGTTGAATTATGTTGGAATCTCTCTTACTGCATTTCACCCGTGGCCATGGTTAAATAAGAGTTTCTTTAATTGAGTTTAGGGTTCGATTGTTAAAGTGGTTTATGCATAAAAATATAATGAAGTAGGCACGTCGTTAACTCTTAATAGACCACGTCGAAAGGTACTGATACATCACAAATGTGAAATGCACTGAAGAATCTACCTAATTTTTATTTTGAAGATTTTCTCTTCTCAAACATAAGAATAAATAAGGAGTTAAAAGGTAAGGGAAAATCTTGGAGAAGAGAATACATGGTTACAGTTTTGACGAATGAAAAACTTATATAAAAGTAACAAAGTAGTTATTCAAACAACTCAATGAAAACTCCTACAAGATATTTTAGCTCACTAAAATTTGGAATCAACTTGACCCTGGATACAAGAGTTGAGTTCCAAGAACTGAAGCGGCACCACAAAATACAGTATAAATTGCTGTCTGCACATATTAATCTGGTAGTGATTATTTCGCAGTATGCGTTGATGGTTTTCCACGCTAAGATCCAACTGGGGCAACTCCCTCGTCCTTTGCAGCGCCAGAAGCTGCAGCGGCCGCGACAGCCGCAACAGCTGCTGGATTGGACCGTGAACTTCCCTGAGCTTTGACTACACATGATTTCTAACTCAGCAGTTTGTAAGTTAATATGACATAGTAGTACCTGTTAACCAAATGATAGCTCCTATAACACAAACCAAGACGAAGGCCACTGCAACAGACCTAATTGTACACCATAGCTGATCTTTGAAATATCCACCTTTTGATTTAGAGACCATATAAAAAGAAGCACTTTCAGTTCCATGAATTCCATCTTTTGTATATTCTCCCGCATTTTTAAGAGCTGGATCAGAAATACCTGAAAATTCAGATACCAATTTCAAAGAGCTGATTGAGAATGAAGAAGAATACAAATTTAGACCAATGTACATAAGATTTTGGATTTCGTACATCCATCTTTTATTTATCATGTCCATGAAATGCAAGTTTATGAAATTATACTTGTTCCTATCACAAAACAAAAGGTCAAAAGAGGTGTCATAATTGTGATTGCAGACCTGCAGCATTACAACAAAGATAAAAGTACGACTTATTCGCTAAGATATTAATCAAACTTCATAATCCCCAACAAAAAACTACCACAAACATGGAATGTTTCCATTTGGCAATAAGCAAATGAAAGAATTTTACCATATAGACTTCCGCTAGTTTTTTGGAAAACATGATCCAGGACCAAAATATACACCAATCAGTTTACTATTTCAAGAAAATATTGATGTAATAATTTTATCCAAAAAATTCTGCTAAAATGACTCCCTCTGAATATAAATCATAAAAAAGTTAGCAGTAAACAAGTGAAGATAGCAAAGTATTAATATTCAACTCATTATGTCAAGTGCATTTTGTAGCGATGTTTAACCTCAAACCATAACATTTTGTAGCGATGTCATGGCTTCAGGATCATTTCGAAGGTAAAGTTTGTTTGAGATAAGAGACTTCCTGAGCTTCAGATGAATCACGAAGTCATCGGGCCAGATTTCCTAGATATCTGGACTGGGATCTCTCCTGAGAGAAGAAAAGCCTATTCCCTACATAAATTCGAAAGTGAGCACTTCAGACACAGATGTAGAAAAACAGAATAAAAAGGACATCTATAGGAAATCAGCTTCTTCAATTGGTAATGAACGAAGATAATTCCATTATGTCTTCTTCTAACCTCAATGTGGTTTCTCAGACTCGTCCCCTGAGACACACCACAGAGGTTTCCTGGACACCACGACCACACAATCATTATAAGGTTAATATTGATGAGTCCAATAAAAAATCAGCATGGATTTCTACTTGTGGATGATTAATTAGAGACTCATGATAATTTTGGCTCCTGCTATGCTATGTGAGTAGAACTTTGGACTCTCCGTATTGGATTAGATATGACAAGTCAGTTGAATATCAAAAACATCAATCTTGAGATATGGTTAATTCAGGCTCATCCCCAAATGCTTTCCTCCAACCTTTTCTCCACTTCCCTGTATAGAGAATCTTAGTTTGTCATGTGTATTGCGAGACTAACTAGTATGTTGTTGTGTGCAAGTGTGAGTTATATGTCCCACATCAAATAAAAAGTGGAGATTGAATACTTTATAAATGAGAGGACCCATGAACCCATTGCCTTAAGATTTTGGGTAAAAATGTGGTGTCTCTCCCACTTGTCTTTGTCTTGTTGCTCAACCCTAGATGTAGGTTGTCCCTCAGAGTCCCCTCACTTGTGTTACCAAATTAATTACATGCACTCTTCCTTGGATTTAAATCTTATTTTCTTTTTGTGTTCCTCCGGTTTTGAATCTTCAGTTTGAATGATGTTAGAGGGACTATTTTGTCTTGTTTATTATCTTAATTTAATCTCTTTTACTATAAATTTTCTTTTGGAAAGTATAATAACTTTTGTTCACCATAACATTAGAAAATATTTGACTATGACCTTATACTATTAATTTTTTTTTTATATTTGGTTTAACTCATCCTTGCAAAATCGATTTATGAAGTGAGAACAAACTTCATTATAAACATTTAGTGATGACATCTCTCATTCAGTGTGAGACTTTTAACATACTTGTTCCATCTAACACTATTGAGATAAATGTTTGTATATAAGTAGTTGATGATTCAAAATGATAAATTCGGGTACCGAATTAGGTTTTTTATATTAAATCTAACTCATCCTTACAAATCGTAAAGGGAGATTGTCCCCACTAAAGTTTAGTCTATCAATCCAATTAGAACTCTTTAACATATACTCCATCTGCACTCCTTCTGATTAATTTTTACTTTGACCTAATAGAACCAATAGAAAAAAAATTCCGTTAAGACCTTATTTGCACCATAACAACAAAACTGAAGTCTCCCAAAAGCCCCGAATTTAATTTTGACACTACCAAAATCCTAAGAAAAATGAAAGAAAAAAGGATTTGAAACGAAGCAAATAAATTAGAGATGGTAGTTGTTGCGACAGTTTGAGAGGTTGGAAATGAGGAAGAAAATGAATAGGGGGCTCTCAAGCATCCGGTACTTGTAAAATGGGGAAGCACATATATCAGGTACACTTATCATATTCGTGGTATTCCATTTTTGTTCTTTATTCTATTTTGAGTGAAAATTGTGGTTCTCTCTTACTAATTACTAGTTACCGTAATAATATAGTATAATACATGCATGAGTTTTTTTTTTGCTGCCGTAACCAACTCTAATTTTTTTATTTTTAAAACTTGTATTGTTATGTTTTGGTTGTAAATTGAAGGATTTATTTAGTTTTCTATATTATATAACAAAACTCATAATTTTATTGATGTACCTTAATTTTTTTTCTAAATTGTCGCGTATTCTCGTACCGTACCGTGCCCATGCAACATAGTGTTCTTCAAAAAGGCTATAGTGAACCTTTTTATCTTATCATCGAATGGAAAAATAAATAAAATTGTTAGAGAAGTTTTGCTTTCGCTTATGTGGCAGTCTGCTTCTAACTGATTCACGATTATACCGGGAAATGAAAAGAATCATCATTCATTTACTCTTTCTGAATATGTGCAATTGCATTTGTTCACTGCATCGGAGAGTTTATTCAATCCATAAAATTCCCATTCCCTGTTTTGGACAAAGGGTTATCTCATTTTACTCTATTACGGTCACATGGCATGGAGGCGTTTGATAACGCAGGTCACCTATTCAATCCATCTAAATCTATCTATCTTCATTATTTAATACTATCTATTTCCCTTTCTTCTTATCATGAAAGGAATGGTAATGTACTAATGATGTTCCTCAATTTTATTATTCAATTGGAGACATACTTATGGATGCAATGCAACATTGCCTAATTTCAATTGTATTACTTTTATCTGTCATATGACTTTATAAATTACTTTTGCAGGTTGAAAGACGTCAATCTGAATTTGGAAAGGTCAAACATTTATTATTGAGTACAACCTATTTGTATCCTAACAACTTTCAAGCCTTCACAAGTACGAAACTTTTGTTCGCTCTCCGGATTATGCTTGTTTATTGAATTATATATGCTTGTTTTTGACATTTTGTTTGAAGTTCCTAGGAAACTTTTATTGGCTTTAGCTATTGTTTGACGCACTTGCTCTCAAATTTATGTAGGGAATAGGCTTTTCTTCTCACAGGAGAGATTCCAGTCTAGCTATCTGGGAAAGTTGGCCCGACGGCTACGTGATTCATCTGAAGCTGAGGAAGTCTCTTATCTCAAAGAACTTTATGGTCAAAATGATCCAGAAGCTGTGATTAGAGTATTTGAAAGCCAGCCATCTCTGCATACAAATTCTGCAGCACTTTCTGAATATGTTAAAGCATTAGTGAAAGTTGATAAACTGGATGAAACTGAATTACTCCAGACTTTGCGAAGAGGTGACTATTTTGCTAGAACAGCTTGTTTTCTCTTGACTGTGTTTGCATGCGATCATGCTTTCCTCTGTTTGACCAATATTTTGGGGACCTTTTGACCTTCTTCAATGGATTAAGATTTTCCCTGTGACATGGAAACCAGACATATGCTTGAAGTGTTTAAAATATGATTGAAATGCTGGGTTAATTGCTACTCTGTCTAATCATGGTTGTGCCTTAAGTAAAAAGGCTGAAGGCACGGATTTATTTGCATTGCATTTAGAATCTAAACTGGCTAAGTGTTATGACTGAGGTTAACAATTGCTACAAAATTCAACTGACACAGTATTCTTTTTAATGATTTGAATATTTTATACTTTGCTGTCTTTTTTCATTTAGTTCCAACTTTTCAATGATGTAGAATTTTCAGAAATCGTATTAGCACAATTTTTGGGATAAAATTATGAGATCAATCTTCCTCAATCAAAATGTCTATCAATTGATACCTATTCATTCGGTCAAAGTCTCCACGGCGTTTTCACGCCCCTCTATTTTCTTGAAATACTAAACTAATTGGTATAGGCTATTTTGGTCCTGGGTAGTGGATCTGTATTAAAAAAAACGGATGAAAGTCTTTGTGTATATGGTAATTTATGTCATTTGCTTATTGCCAAATGGCAACAGTCCATTTATGTGGTTATTCTTCAGACCTTCAATCATAGTCATGGTAAATCTTTTGAGCTTTCGTTTAATGATAGGAAAAAGTATACTTTCATAGATCATATTCAAAACTTGGCATTGCAATTGTGCACTAGTCGAAATTTGTTATTTTTCTTCTTTTCAAACAACTCTTTGAACATTCCTTTCTTTTGCACATTTTACAGACCACAAGTTATAACCTGAGGCATCTGAATTTTCAGGTATTTCTAATTCAGTGAGAGAAGAAGAAAGTGGTATTGGCAGCCTTGCTATTCTTAGAAATGTGGGAAAATCTACAAAAGATGGGATTCTTGGATCTGCAAAGGCTCCTATTCATATGGTTGCTGCATCAGAAGGTGGAAATTTCAAAGAGCAAATATGGCGTACAATTAGGTCTATTGCAATTACCTTCCTCGTGATTTCTGGTGTAGGAGCTCTCATTGAGGATAAAGGAATTGGTAAAGGTATTACTGTGCTGTTGTAACTTACAAACTGCTCAGTTTAATTCAATGTTCAATCTGGATTTGATGGGCACATTATCTGTTTTTCTTCTCATTCTATTTTTCCTATAATACTTTTCACCTTTCTTAGGACTTGGTATGAATCAAGAAGTGCTGCCCATTTTGGAGACCAATACTAAATTTAGCGATGTGAAAGGTGTGGATGAAGCAAAGGCTGAACTTGAAGAAATTGTTCATTACCTAAAAGATCCTAAGGTAGACTTTTCCGGCATAATTCCATGCTCTTTCTTGCATGTATTCCTTGCACTCGAGAATCAAATTGTATTTGATTAACATGTGTCCTATGTTATTCCAATCTTGTTGATCACTTACATGACGCCACAGTAAGCTGTTATTCTTTGGGCGTGGTGATGTTGATACAAAGTTATGAAATCGTGATAATTCTTATACTGATAAGAAACATGTCGTTTTAATACAAGCGGAAAATATGCTTGTGTGATATTTGTCTCTTGGTAACTCTTAGATTAGTCGGATTAGTAAGCCAAAATAAAGCTTGTTGCCAATACATGTGAGATGCCGGGGCCAAAAGTGGTGGAAAAAAATAGAAAGGGGTTGGTTAAAACAGAAAGCCCCAAAACAAATTGTGCCAGACTATCATTTGTGTTTCTCACTTCCGTTTCAAACTTTCAAACAATGCTGCTGCACTGTCTTTCTTCTCATGTAGTATGCTAATTAATTCTGTTTTTCTAAGATATATTTCTTTCTACTTATTTTTTCAGCTCTCTTTTCTTCTAATTTTTTTGTTTATAGCTTTATTTCATATTAATTTTTTCTATTCTTACATTCTTTTTCATGGTTTTCTTTCTTTCTCTTTTGCTAATTTTGTATGTTAATCCCCTTTGAAATCAATTATGTTCTACCTCTTTCATTATGTTTTACTTAGTTTTCATTTATTTGTACCCTCTAATTCTCTACCAATTCCAGCATGTTCCTTACCTTTTTTTTGCTGTTACATTTTTTATCCATATTTTTGTGTACAGTTCCCCTGTTTACTGCACTCCCCTGTTGGTGTTTGAGATTTACTTCAGCATGAAACTTATTATGTTACATGTTTGAATGTTTCTCATCTGGCTCAGTTACTGTTTAAATTGATGGTCAATATTTTTCTTAGTAGAATCTGACAAAAAGTTTGCCTGACATGTTCAACTTAAATGCTTAAAATGGTCCATGCTCTATGTAGAACCTAAGATAACTAATTAATTTTGTGTGACTCTTGCTGTCATACGCATATCTCATTTTCTCTTTAAGGCTTTGTTTGCGAGTTTGGTGGGGAAGGGAGGGGAGGAGTTTGGAAAAAAAGGAATGAGCAAGTGGAAGGAATAGATGACATTGAGAGAGAAAGACTTTGGGGGTTCATTTTTCTTCATAATACAAAATTTTCTTCATTTGAGGGAACTAAAAAATTGTATTGGAGGAGGGGTTTTGGAGGGTTTACATCAATTCTTCAAATTTAATATATGTAGTTATAATATTCTTAAAATTAAAAATATATTAATCATAAGCATTAATTTATCATTCTTTAAAAAATTACTCTAAAAAAATATGAAAGATTTTAAAATTTTCCCCTAGATTTCCAACCCTCTAAAGTCTTCCCTTCCCCTCCCCTCCTCCAAACTCCCAATCAAAGCCTAAGATAACAAAAAGTTTGCTTGACATTTTCATGACCACATCCTGGCCTGTATTATTCTGTATTATCTTTATATAACTCTTTTCCCTTGTCACAGCGCTTTACTCGTCTTGGTGGCAAACTCCCAAAAGGTGTTTTGCTTTCTGGCCCGCCCGGCAATGGTAAAACAATGTTGGCAAGAGCTATTGCTGGAGAGGCTGGTGTTCCTTTCTTCCAAACCAGTGGCAGTGAATTTGACGAGATGTATGTTGGTGTTGGAGCACGAAGGGTGAGAGATCTTTTCGCTGCTGGAAAAAAGCAGTCGCCTTGTATAATCTTTATTGATGAGATTGATGCTGTTGGTGGAAAACGAAATAATGAGGACCAAATGTTCAAAAGGCAGACTTTAAATCAAATGCTTGTTGAGTTAGATGGATTCAAACAAAATGATGGCATAATTGTGATTGGCGCTACTAATTTTCCCGAGTCACTAGATAAGGCTTTGATGAGACCTGGCCGATTTGATCGCCATGTTGTTGTTCCCAATCCAGATGTAGAAGGACGGCGACAGATTTTGAAATCTCACATGTCAAAGGTATTCCTTTACTCTTCTGGAAGAATGTATTTTATATTGTATCTTGGGTTGGATTGCTTAAGAATTTCTTGAGGCACGTGTGGAGTGCTTGCACTAATATATTGGAGTAAAGCGTTGTGTTGTTTAATTTTCTTGCTATGATTGGGTATCTGCTGGATACTTCACATGAGCTAAGTCAGCTAACAACCTAACAACCATGATGATAACCCATGATACTTTTTGGATTATGTCTATTTTTATTCCGAGTTTTGTAATTTAATTGTTAATGTGCACAATTGAGATATAGTAAGGTTGTATAGTATGGCTGCTTATTAGAACTTAGAAGTAAATTTCTAATCTGTGTGTTTGAATGTGTTTCTTTGGAAATACAATTCAGGTTCTGAAGGCGGATGATGTTGACGAGGATATCATTGCTCGGCGTACACCTGGGTTC
>Ga0209282_1002061_pt1 | contig 11433 bp, 9 predicted proteins | sample Mtrugardesep15_FD_187529 | JGI IMG/M metagenome (GOLD analysis project Ga0209282, IMG submission 187529) | Root nodule microbial communities of legume samples collected from California, USA - M. trunc garden sep15 (SPAdes) (version 2) | ecosystem: Host-associated > Plants > Roots > Nodule...
CCCGGCAATCGCGGTCAAGGCCGTGGTGAGGGAGCCCGCGAACAGGGTGAGCGTCGCGGTGAAGGCCGTCCCGGCAATCGTGACGGTGGAAACCGAGAAGCTGCCAATCGCAGTGGCGACGGCGAGCGCAAGCGTGATGGCGGACGTCCCGACCGTGGCAACAACCGCAACAATGATCGTCATGATCGCGGGGAGCGCAAGGATCGGCCGGAACGCAATGACCGTGGCGGAAAGCCGCAGGGTCAGCAGCGTTTCGAAGCCAAGCCGCCGCGCAAGGAGAAGCCGCTCGATCCGGATTCACCTTTCGCAAAGCTCGCTGCTCTCAAGGAGCAGCTGAAGAAGTAAGCCTATGGGAAGCAGCGAACAGCCACTGGAAAGCACGCGACAGCGTCTGGACAAGTGGCTGTTCTTTGCCCGTATGGCCAAGTCCCGTTCGCTGGCTCAGGGCTACATTCAGTCGGGCCACGTCAAGGTCAATGGGGTTACCATCCGCCAGCCCAGCCATGCGGTGAAGGCGGGTGACAAGCTCGATATCGGTTTTGAGCGCATGGACAAGGTGCTCGTCGTCAAGTCCGGCGGAACACGGCGTGGGCCCTATGAGGAAGCCAGACTTCTCTATGACGACCAAACACCGCCACGGGAACCTTCAGACAGGCTGACGCCTCTCGAGCAGGCGTTGCGCCAGCCAGGCAGCGGGCGTCCCACCAAAAAGGAGCGCAGGGCGCTCGACAGGTTTCTGTCTGACAGTGACGGAAGCAAAGATTAGAATAAACCTCCAAGTCACACCCGTTTTTCAGAATTGTTTATCCTTGCTATCTGTAGTCAAAGGCATTACGTCACTTGCGAAATTGCCCTGTCTGAATTCCGGGCGACGGCTTGTGTTCCGAAGCCCAAAGACCCGGCCTGCATATTCTGGAGTTCATCATGACATATGTCGTGACCGACAATTGCATCCGCTGCAAATATACCGATTGCGTTGAGGTCTGCCCTGTCGACTGCTTTTACGAGGGTGAAAATTTCCTCGCTATCAATCCCGATGAATGCATCGATTGCGGTGTGTGCGAACCGGAATGTCCTGCTGAGGCCATCAAGCCAGATACGGAGCCGGGTCTCGACAAGTGGTTGAAGATCAATACCGAATATGCGGCCATCTGGCCGAATATCACCATCAAGCGTGATCCGATGCCGGAAGCCAAGGAAATGGACGGGGTCGAAGGTAAGCTGGAGCTTTATTTCTCCGCTGAGCCCGGCAAGGGCGACTGAACCAGAACGTTTCTGGATCAAAATTCGAAAAGCCCTCGTTGCATCAGCACGAGGGCTTTTTTGTTTATCCACCGCGACCGGACTGAAGCGTGGTCGACAGTAACGTCAGAAGAGCCACGCTTTCCTCCAGGCTTTGCCGCTGGCGGCTTTGCAGGATGGCTGCCTGCAGACGGTTCATCTCACGGGCAATCGCCGCTGGCTGCCATGTCCGCAGCGCTCTTTCGATGATCGGTTTCCGGCGAAAATGGATATGGCGCCCGAGTGTCTGCATGACCTGGCCGGCCTGCTGCTTTTTCTCATCCATCTCGGCGCGCATCTGGTCGAGCAGCTGGAATTGCTTGAGGCATCCCTGCAGGACGAGGAAGATCGGCGTTTTCGATGAAATGATCTTCTGGGTGGCGTGGAAAAAGGCGTTCCTGTCGCCTTTCAGGATGGCGTCGACGGCATCGTCGGCCGAAACCGTGCTGGCATCGCCGATGATGGCCAGAATATCATCTTCCTCGATCACGTCGGCCCCGAGGCAATAGAGCGCCAGCTTGCGGATTTCGTTGCGCGAGGCGATACGGTCGCCGCCGAGCTGCTCGATCAGCCTTTGTCGTGCAGCCGGTGCAATGCGCAGATTATTGGCGGAGAGTTCCTGATCGATCAATGCGTTTAAGGAGCGCGCGTCGTCCGCATAACACGGGATTGCGGCGATGGAGCGCGCCGGCTCCGCGATCTTGCGCAGCCCCGTGCCCTTTTTGACGTCGCCCGCTTCGATGATCAGGAAACTTGCTTCCGGCGGTGTGTCTGCCAGAATCTGAAGCGCATCCACCAGCGCCTTTTCAGCGGAGGCGCTTTTGACCCACACCAGTTTTTCGCCACCGAAAAGGCCGATGGCGTTCACTTCATCAAGCAGGCGACCAGGGTCGCCCTGCAGATCTGACGCGGTCAGTTTCAGCGATGCGAAAGCGTCATCGGGATCGATGCCGGTCTTCTTGGCGATGAGGCCTGCCCGCTCCGATACCAGACCACGATCCGGTCCATAGAGTACAAAAACGCGAAAGCGCTCCGCCGGATTTTCGGCGAAGCGCTCGAACTCATGGGACTTTATCTCCGCCACGGCCGCCGCTCTCAGCGGCCGAGCGTGGCGGCGATATCGGTGCGGATGATTTCAGCCAGCTCGCGGGCCGCCCGGTTTTCGGCGTCGCGGGTCGCCCGGATCTTGGCGAATTCCTGCTGCGGCAGATCCACCTGCGCCGTCACGCTGCGGCGTGCGGAGCGCAGGATCTGACCGTCGGAGACGCGCGTCAGGACATATTGACCACTCATCACGACACGGCCGGGATAAGGACCGTCGTAATTGTTGTTCGCGCGGGTCGTCAGATCGTAGTTCTGCACCTCTGTGGTCGTGGCGCTCGAGCTTACGGCAATCTTGACATTATATTGCGCCGTGGCCGGTTCTCCTGCACCGCCGGACATCAGGAAGATCAGCTGGTTGCGTACTTCCAGCCCAGCCCGACCGCCGATCTGGGAGACGCTGACGGCCGCCAGCCTTTCCTTGGTTCCGGAAGCTTCGCCATAAAGCGGGCGCACCTGGCAGCCCGCCAGAAGACCAGCCATCATCACGACGGAAATTGCTGCCGCAACGCGGCTCCATCTCGAAAAAACGTCAGACAACAATGTTCACAATCCTCTGCGGAACCACGATGACTTTCTTGGGCTCGCCACCGGCAAGAATCGATTTGACGGCGTCCAGCTCAAGGGCAGCCGCGCGGACCGCATCTTGATCCGCATCGCGCGCGATTGTCAATTCACCGCGCTTCTTGCCATTGACCTGCACGGGCATGACCACGTCGTTTTCCTCGACCAGCGAAGCCACGAAGGTCGGCCATGGCGTCTCAGCCACCAAGCCTTCATTGCCCAGCGCGGACCAGCATTCTTCCGCGAGATGCGGTGTCATGGGCGCGATGATGCGGATCAGGATTTCGACGGCGTCACGCGCGGCCGCCTTGACGTCATCAGGTTTGCCGCCGGCAGCGACATCCGCAAGCGGACCGGCGAGGGCATTGACCAGTTCATAGATGCGGGCGATGGCCTTGTTGAAGGCGAGCTTGTCCAGATCTTCCTGAACAGCCTTCAGCGTCTTGTGGGCTGCCTTGGAGGCTGCCAGCCCTTCGCCTTCGGTCGCCGGCTTCGGTTTCACACCCTTCAACTGTTCGGCGGCTTCACCGATGATGCGCCAGACGCGCTGGACGAATCGGTTTGCACCTTCCACGCCGGCTTCGGACCAGATGACGTCGCGATCGGGTGGAGAATCCGAGAGGACGAAGAAGCGTGCGGTATCGGCGCCATAGGATGCGATGATATCGTCAGGGTCGACCACGTTCTTCTTCGACTTCGACATTTTTTCGATGGAGCCGATCTTAACCTCTTCGCCAGAAGAGAGCAGGAACGCCCGGCGCGTGCCGTCGTTTTCCTCGATCCTCAGTTCCGCAGGCGGCACCCATTCGCGCGTCAGGCCTTCACCGCGGCTATAGGTCTCGTGGACCACCATGCCCTGGGTAAACAGGCCCTTGAAGGGTTCCTTGACGCCGACATGACCTGTCTCGCGCATCGCGCGGGTGAAGAAGCGCGAATAGAGCAGGTGCAGGATGGCATGCTCGATGCCGCCGATATACTGGTCAACCGGCAGCCAGTGATTGGCAACTTTGGGATCAGTCGGCTCGTCTTCCCACGGCGCTGTGAAGCGGGTGTAATACCAGCTGGAATCGACGAAGGTGTCCATCGTGTCGGTTTCGCGACGCGCGTCATGGCCGCATTGCGGGCAGGAAACGTGACGCCAGGTGGGATGGCGATCCAGCGGGTTGCCGGGTACGTCGAAAGTCACATCATCGGGCAGCTTGACCGGCAGGTCCTTTTTCGGAACCGGCACCACGCCGCAGACTTCGCAGTGAATGACCGGGATCGGGCAGCCCCAGTAGCGTTGACGGGAAATGCCCCAGTCGCGCAGGCGGAAATTGACCTTACGCTCGGCCTGGGGTGCGTTGCCCAGCATCTCGGCCGACAGCTTCTGCACGACGGCTTCGAAGGCGTCAGCCGTCTTCATGCCGTTCAGGAAGCCGGAATTGATCATTACGCCGTCATCGGTGAAGGCGGTGTCTTCAACGGTGAAGCTTGCTGCGTCGGGACCTTCGGGTGCGACGACGGCGACGACCGGCAGGCCGTATTTGCGGGCGAAGTCTAGATCACGCTGGTCACCCGAAGGGCAGCCGAAGATCGCGCCGGTGCCGTAATCCATCAATACGAAATTGGCGACATAGACGGGCAGTTCCCAGCTGGGATCCAGCGGGTGCACGACCTTGACGCCGGTATCGATGCCCTTCTTTTCGGCGGTTTCCAGCGCTGCCAATGAGGTGCCATGGCGACGGCATTCGTCGCAGAATTCAGCAATGGCAGGGTTGCTCGCCGACAGTTCCTTTGCAAGCGGATGGTCGGCGGCGATTGCCAGGAAGGACGCACCGAACAGCGTGTCGGGACGCGTTGTATAGACGGTAATGTCGGAGAAACCTTGCGGCGCCGTGTCAGCGACGGTCTGCCAGCGCAGCGACAGGCCTTCGGAACGGCCGATCCAGTTCTTCTGCATCAGGCGCACTTTTTCAGGCCACTGATCCAGTTCGTCCAGTTCGTCCAGCAGGTCCTGGCTGAAATCGGTGATGCGGAAGAACCATTGCGTCAGTTCGCGCTGTTCGACCAGTGCGCCGGAACGCCAGCCGCGGCCGTCGATCACCTGCTCATTGGCCAGAACCGTGTGGTCGACCGGGTCCCAGTTGACCTTGGACTGCTTGCGGTAAACCAGACCCTTTTCCATGAAGTCGACGAACAGCGCCTGCTGGCGATGGTAATATTCCACATCGCAGGTGGCGAATTCGCGGGTCCAGTCCAGCGACAGGCCCATGGATTTCAGCTGGCCGCGCATGGTGGCGATGTTCTGGTAGGTCCAGTCCTTGGGATGGACCTTGTTCTGCATAGCCGCATTTTCAGCGGGCATGCCAAAGGCGTCCCAGCCCATCGGATGCAGGACGTTGAAACCACGGGCGCGTTTGTAACGGGCGACGACGTCACCCATGGCGTAGTTGCGGACATGGCCCATATGGATGCGTCCCGAGGGATAGGGAAACATCTCTAGAACGTAATATTTCTCGCGCGGATCGCTGTTATCGGTGACGAAAACCTTGTCTTCGTTCCATTTCTGCTGCCAGCGCGGCTCGGCGTCGCGAGGATTGTAACGTTCGATGGCCATTATCTAAAATTCCGGGTATCGAGGGGAAAAATTTGCGCTGACCTTCACCATGAAACGACCGGGGCGTCAAGTTTGGCGGGGCATTCGGGCGTTCAATCTTGGCCAGCGTGCCTCAAATGGTGCTAAAGGCGCTTGGCATCAAGGCAATCGGCGTCTAGTTAGCGGTTTGAACGGTTTAAAAAAGGTCTTGTGATGGAAATCGAAGCACGTCTTGAGGATGTCAGGCAGCGCATTGCGGATGTGGCGGAAAAATCCGGCCGCAAGGCAACGGATGTTGCCTTGGTTGCGGTCTCAAAGACCTTCGACGCAGAAGCAATCCAGCCCGTCATCGATGCCGGCCAGCGCGTGTTTGGCGAAAACCGCGTGCAGGAAGCGCAGGGCAAGTGGCCTGCGCTCAAAGAAAAGACATCCGATATCGAGCTGCATCTGATCGGACCGCTGCAATCCAACAAGGCGGCGGATGCCGTCGCGCTGTTTGACGTCGTAGAGAGTATCGACCGGGAAAAAATAGCTCGCGCGCTCTCCGAAGAATGCGCCAGACAGGGCCGCAGCCTGCGGTTTTATGTGCAGGTCAACACCGGCCTTGAGCCGCAGAAGGCCGGCATCGATCCGCGTGAAACCGTCGCCTTCGTGGCTTTCTGCCGGGACGAATTGAAACTGCCGGTCGAGGGATTGATGTGCATTCCTCCGGCGGAGGAAAATCCGGGGCCGCATTTTGCGCTTCTGGCGAAGCTTGCCGGGCAATGCGGCCTTGAGAAGCTTTCCATGGGCATGTCCGGCGATTTCGAAACCGCCGTCGAATTCGGCGCCACCAGCGTGCGGGTCGGCTCGGCGATCTTCGGCAGCCGGTAAAACCCTGAAAACAAAAACCCGGCACTGCGGCCGGGTTTCAAATGTCGGAAGGACTTCGATCAGTATTGATCGTCCTCGTCTTCGTCCTTCGGTGCGGACTTCAGCGAAGAAAGTTTCTTGAAGACGGCGTCGGCGTCGATCTGCTGTTCTTCCTCGCGCTGGTAGTTGTTGTAGTCCAGACCTTCCGTCGCCGTTGCCGGCTGCAGCGTGTTACCGAGTTCTTCGGCGGTCGGGAGCGGGCGGCCACGCGATGCGCGTTCGACTTCAAGGTCGAGATCGATCTGGCTGCAGAGGCCGAGCGTTACCGGGTCCATCGGCGTCAGGTTGGCCGAATTCCAGTGGGTGCGGTCGCGAATCTGCTCGATGGTGGATTTGGTGGTGCCGACGAGGCGCGAAATCTGCGCGTCCTTCAGTTCCGGATGGTTGCGCACCAGCCAGAGAATGGCATTCGGGCGGTCCTGGCGCTTGGAAACCGGCGTATAACGCGGGCCACGGCGTTTGGATTCCGGCACGCGTACCTTCGGCTCGGAAAGCTTGAGCTTGTGGTTTGGATTGCCTTCAGCGCGGGCGATCTCGTCGCGGGAAAGCTGTCCGGTCGCGATCGGATCGAGACCCTTGATGCCCTGCGCGGCTTCGCCGTCGGCAATCGCCTTGACTTCGAGCGGATGCAATTTGCAGAACGTGGCTATCTGGTCGAACGACAGCGCGGTGTTGTCGACCAGCCATACAGCAGTTGCCTTTGGCATGAGCAATTGTTGAGCCATAGATACAGTCCTTCTGTCCGTCCGCGCCGGGGTCGCGGGCGTGGTATCAACCACTGATTTCCGGGATATTGGCGCTCTATAACCGGATTGCATCATAATTGCAATTCTTTGCGAAACAAATGCCTTTGTCTAATTGCCGTCAGTCATTGACCTGCTATGAATTCACCACATGCCTGAGGTGGGAGTCTCAAGGCGCGCAACAAGACATACTTGGTTCAGGAGGAGTTCATGTCTGCCAAAATCTACCCGGTGCTCAAATCGGCGAAAGCCCGCACGCTCATCGACAATGAGCGTTACCAGAAATGGTATCAGGAGAGCGTCGAGGATCCGGAAAAATTCTGGGACAAGCACGGCCGGCGGATCGACTGGTTCAAGCCCTATACCAAGGTCAAGAACACCTCATTCAAGGGGCGTGTGCCGATCAAATGGTTCGAAGACGGCCTGACGAACGTCTCCTATAACTGTATCGACCGGCATTTGAAGACGCATGGCGAGCGCACGGCGATCATCTGGGAAGGCGACAATCCCTATATCGACAAGAAGATCACCTATAACCAGCTCTATGATTATGTCTGCCGTCTGGCCAATGTGCTGAAGAAGCACGGCGTCAAGAAGGGTGACCGCGTCACCATCTACATGCCGATGATCCCCGAGGCGGCCTATGCCATGCTCGCCTGCGCCCGCATCGGCGCCGTGCATTCCGTCGTCTTTGGCGGCTTCTCGCCGGAAGCGCTGGCCGGTCGTATCGTTGACTGCGAATCGACCTTCGTCATCACCTGCGATGAAGGCGTTCGCGGCGGCAAGCCGATCCCGCTCAAGGAAAATACCGACAAGGCGATCGATATCGCCGCCAAGCAATATGTCATCGTCAACAAGGTTCTGGTCGTGCGCCGCACTGGCGGCAAGACCGGCTGGGCGCCCGGCCGCGACATCTGGTACCATCAGGAAATCGCCACCGTGAAGCCGGATTGCCCGCCGGCGAAGATGCGGGCGGAAGATCCGCTGTTCATCCTCTACACTTCAGGCTCCACCGGCAAGCCCAAGGGTGTGTTGCACACCACGGGCGGCTATCTCGTCTATACGTCGATGACGCATGAATATGTGTTCGATTACAAGGATGGTGAAGTCTTCTGGTGTACGGCCGATGTTGGCTGGGTTACCGGCCATTCCTACATCGTCTACGGGCCACTCGCCAATTGTGCGACAACGCTGATGTTCGAGGGCGTTCCCAACTTCCCGGATCAGGGGCGTTTCTGGGAGGTCATCGACAAGCACAAGGTCAATATCTTCTATACCGCGCCGACGGCGCTCCGATCGCTGATGGGGGCGGGCGACCAGTTCGTTCAGCGCTCGTCGCGCGAAAGCCTGCGGCTTCTCGGAACGGTGGGTGAGCCGATCAATCCGGAAGCGTGGGAGTGGTATTACCATGTGGTCGGCGAGGACAAGAGCCCGATCGTAGACACCTGGTGGCAGACGGAAACGGGCGGCATTCTCATCTCGCCGTTGCCGGGTGCGACCGATCTGAAGCCAGGGTCGGCAACAAGGCCGTTCTTCGGCGTGCAGCCGCAGCTTGTCGATGCCGAGGGCAATGTGCTGGAAGGGCCGGCGGACGGCAATCTCTGCATCATCGACAGCTGGCCGGGCCAGTCGCGGTCCGTTTATGGGGATCACCAGCGATTCGTCGACACCTACTTCTCGACCTACAAGGGCAAGTACTTCACCGGTGACGGCTGCCGGCGCGACGAGGACGGTTATTACTGGATCACAGGTCGCGTCGATGACGTGCTCAACGTCTCGGGCCACCGCCTTGGCACGGCCGAGGTGGAATCGGCGCTGGTCTCGCACCATCAGGTTTCGGAAGCGGCGGTGGTCGGTTATCCGCACCCCATCAAGGGGCAGGGCATTTATTGTTATGTCACGCTGATGGCGGGGCAGAACGGCGATTATGCGCTGCGCGAGGAGCTGGTAAAGCACGTCCGCAATGAGATCGGGCCGGTTGCGACGCCCGACAAGATCCAGTTTGCGCCCGGCCTGCCGAAGACCCGCTCAGGCAAGATCATGCGGCGCATTCTGCGCAAAATCGCCGAGGACGATTTCGGTGCGCTTGGGGATACGTCGACGCTTGCCGATCCGGCGGTGGTGGAAGATCTCATCGCCAACCGCCAGAACCGCACGGCGTCCTGATCTTCTGGAAAGGCTGCTTCGGCAGCCTTTTCTTTCCGCAAACGAAAACACCCGGAAGCAAACTTCCGGGTGTTTTTTATTCAATACAGATAGGCTTACTGGCCGCGGATTTTCTTCAGGTCGGCCAGAACGGCGTCAACGACATCAGCGCCGATTTCAGCCTTGTGCTTTTCGTAAACGACCATCGACTTTTCGCGGATACGGGTCTGCTCTTCCGGAGACAGCGTGTTGACCTCGAGGCCGGCAGCCTTGATCTTTTCCAGCGACTTCTGGTTCAGTTCGCGGATGACCTTGCGCTCTTCATCGCGACCGACGACTGCGCATTCACGCAGGGCCGTCTGTTCTTCGGGCGTGTAGCTGTCGAAGATCGGCTTGGAGAAGAGGAAGAGGAACGGCGTGTAGGCGTGGTTCGTCTCGGTGACGTATTTCTGCACCTCGTAGAACTTGGAAGTGTCGATCGTCACATAGGGGTTTTCCTGCGCGTCGATCGCATTGGTTTCAAGCGCTGAGAACACTTCACCAAAAGCCATCGGCGTTGCATTGGCGCCGAGGTTCTGGAAGGTGTCGAGGAAGATGTTGTTCTGCATCACGCGGACCTTGAGGCCCGAGAAATCTTCCCACTTGTTCACGGCGTGCTTGGAGTTGGAAAGGTTGCGGAAGCCGTTCTCCCAGTAGGCCAGGTTCACGAGGCCCTGTTCTTCCAGCTTCTTGTTCATCATGTCGCCAAAGGCGCCGTCCATCACGGCATCGGCTTCTTTGTCATTGGCAAAGAGGAACGGCAGGTCGAAGACGCCGAGCGACGGAATGAGACCGACGAGCGGCGAGGACGATGTGACGACGGCTTCCTGAACGCCGGAGCGCAGGGCCTGCGTCGCCTGAAGGTCGCCGCCGAGAGCGCCACCCCAGAATGCCGTCAGCTTCAGCTTGCCGCCCGACTTGTCGTCGAGGCAGGCCTGCATGGCCTTGATGCCGTTGCCGACAGGATGGTCCTGGTTGATGCCGTTCGAAACACGGATGTTGCGGCTGTTGAATTCGGCCATTGCCGGGGCAGCGGCGCCAACGGCGAAGGCGATTGCCGTGGTGGTCAGAAGAAGCTTTCTCATAATATCCTCCCTTGGATTGTGGTCGAGAAGCGGTTGCGGATTAACGAAGGTACTGCAGCGGAACCAGAACGATGTCCGGGAAAATCACCAGCAATGCCAGCACGATGGTCTCGGCGACGAGGAACGGCCAGACACCGACCGTGACCTTGCCGAGCGGGATGCGGCCGACGCCTGAGACGACGTTCAGCACGACGCCAACCGGTGGGGTGATCAGGCCGATCGCGTTATTGATGATGAAGAGGACGCCGAAATAGACCGGATCGATGCCAGCCTGCTTGACGATCGGCATCAGGACAGGCGTCAGGATCAGGATGGTCGGGGTCAGGTCGAGCGCGGTGCCGACGATGAAAACCAGAACCATCATGGCGGCCATCAACAGCATCGGGCGGTCGATCAGCGGCTCGATATAGCCCGCGACTTCGTTCGGAATGTTTGCAGCCGTGATGAGCCATGCCGAGACGAGTGCGGCGCAGACCAGGAACATGATGATCGAGGTGCTCTTGGCGGCGCGCAGCAGGACGTGGAAGAGGTCTGCAGGCTTCAACTCGCGATAGATGACCATGCCGACGAAGAGGGCGTAGGCGGCAGCGACGACGGCAGCTTCCGTCGGCGTCATGATGCCGGCCTTGATACCGCCCAGAATGATGACCGGCATGCCGAGCGCCCAGCCGGCACGCGCTGTAACGAGCAGGCGTTCCTTGCCAGACGTTTTTGGCAAAGGCTGTACGTTGTCCTTACGAACCACAATCAGCCATGCGATGATAAGCGATGCACCCATCATGATACCGGGTACGATACCGGCAAGGAAAAGCTGGGTGATCGAGACGTTGGCGGCGACGCCGAAGACGATGAAGGCCATGGAGGGCGGAATGACCGGGGCAATGATGCCGCCCGCAGCAATCAGGCCGCCGGAGCGCGGAATGTTGTAACCGGCTTTCGCCATCATCGGGATGAGGATTGCGGCAAGGGCTGCGGTGTCGGCAGC
>Ga0209282_1002063_pt1 | contig 11427 bp, 9 predicted proteins | sample Mtrugardesep15_FD_187529 | JGI IMG/M metagenome (GOLD analysis project Ga0209282, IMG submission 187529) | Root nodule microbial communities of legume samples collected from California, USA - M. trunc garden sep15 (SPAdes) (version 2) | ecosystem: Host-associated > Plants > Roots > Nodule...
ACAAGACACCTTTAATGTAATTAGCGCTTATGCACCTCAGGTAGGGTTAGAAGAACACCTTAAAGTTAAGTTTTGGGAGGAGTTAGAAGGCTTAATTCAGGATATCCCGTTAGGAGAAAAGATTTTTCTAGGAGGGGATTTAAATGGGCATGTAGGGAGTGCTTCAAGAGGTTTCGAGGGCGTGCATGGGGTATGGTGTCTGGGAAATAAATGCGGAGGGTAAATCCATCTTAGATTTCTTGTTAGCCTTTGATCTTACCATAGCTAATACATGTTTTAGGAAAAGAGAGGAGCATCTTATCACTTACAAGAGTGAAGCTTCATTTTCTCAGATTTCTTTCTTATTAGGAAATCTGATAGGAAGATTTGTTTGGACTGTAAAGTCATACCTGGGGAGAGCTTAACTACCCAACATAGAGTAATGGTGATGGATGTAAGGGTTAAGAGGAGGGCCAGGAGAAGAAGCCATAACGGGCCTTTGCGTATCAAGTGGTGGCGTTTAAAGGGTGTAAAACAAAGGATATTCCAACACAAGATATTAGAGGGAGGTATCAGGCAATCACATGGAAGCGCTAATGATATGTGGGAGAGGATGGCATATGAGATTAAAAAGGTAGCAAAAGAGACGTTGGGAGTATCTCGAGGTTTTGGACCTACGGGTAAAGAGTCTTGGTGGTGGAATGACAATGTTCAGAGTAAAGTCTGGATCAAGAGAGAGTGTTTTAAAGACTGGTCTAGGGTAAAAATGCCGAAACTTGGGATAAATATAAGATAGCTAGGAAAGAGGCTAAAAAGGCGGTGAGCGAAGCAAGAACTCAAGCTTTTGAAGGATTATACCAATCTTTAGGTACCAAGGAGGGAGAGAAATCTATATATAAGCTTGCTAAGGGACGAGAAAGAAAGACGAGACTTGAACCAAGTGAAGTGTATTAAGGATGAAGAGGGTAGGGTTTTGGTTCAGGAAAGAGATATTAAGGATAGATGGAAGAAGTATTTCCACACCTTATTTAATGAGGGATTTGGGGTCATACCAGACTCTTAACAGGTTACATCGGAGAGGAGGAAAGAAACTATAACTACTATCGTCGGATTCAAGAGCACGAGGTTCGAGAAGCATTGAAAAGGATGAGTAGTGGCAAGGCAGTTGGGCCGGACAACATACCTATCGAAGTGTGGAAGAGTCTTGGCGATAGAGGAGTTGTATGGCTCACAACTTTTTAACGAGATCATGAGGACGAAGAAAATGCCGGACGAGTGGAGACGAAACACTTTAATTCCAATCTATAAGAACAAAGGAGATATACAAAATTGCGCAAATTATAGGGGAATTAAGCTAATGAGTCATACCATGAAGTTATGGGAAAGAGTGATTGAACGACGACTCAGAAAGGAGACTCGAGTTACGGATAACCAATTTGGTTTTATGCCTGGGAGGTCGACTATGGAAGCGATCTACTTACTTCGATGCGTGATGGAGCGATATCGGACGGATAGAAAAGACTTACACTTGGTTATCATTGACTTGGAGAAGGCGTATGATAGAGTTCCCAGAGAGTTTTTGTGGAAAGCCCTGGAGAAGGGGTTAGGATCGCCTATATTAGAGCTATTAAGGATATGTATGAGGGAGCTTCGACTAGTGCGAGGACGCAGGATGGGGCTACCGAAGATTTTCCCATAACAATAGGATTGCACCAAGGGTCAACCCTAAGTCCTTTCCTTTTTACTTTAGTTTTGAACGTACTGACGGAACACATCCAAGAGTTAGCACCGAGACGGAACACATCCAAGAGTTAGCACCGAGATGTATGCTTTTTGCAGATGATGTAGTCTTGCTTGGGGAGTCGAGGGAGGAACTGAACGGGAGGCTAGAGACCTGGAGGCAAACCTTAGAAGCGTATGGTTTCCACTTGAGTAGAAGCAAGACGGAGTATATGGAATGTAACTTCAACAAAAGGAGAAGTATGTCTACCTTGGAGGTGAAAGTGAAAGTTGGAGATCATATCATACCCCAAGTTACACGGTTTAAATATCTTGGGTCCATAGTACAAAATGACGGAGAAATAAAAGCAGATGTAAGTCATCACATTCAAGCTGGGTGGTTGGGTGGTTGAAATGGAGAAGAGCCTCCAGTGTTCTGTGCGATAAGAAGGTACCACTTAAGTTGAAAGGAAAGTTCTATCGGACAACAGTTAGACTGACGTTATATGGTACGAAGTGTTGGGCGGTTAAGAGTCAACACGAGAATCAAGTAAGTGTAGCAGAGATGATGATGTTGCGCTGGATGAGTGGTAAGACTAGACATGATAGGATTACGAATGACACCATTAGAGAGAGAGAGTGGGGGTAGCACCTGTAGTAGAAAAGTTGGTAGAAAATAGGCTTAGATGGTTTGGGCATGTTGACCTAAGAAAACTATTAGAGAAACCATTAGGAAGGATTTAGAGGTCAATGAGTTGGACTCAAATTTGGTTTATGATAGAACACTATGGCGTAATTTGATCCATGTAGCCGACCCCACTTAGTGGGATAAGTCTTGGTTGTTGTTGTTGTATTTGGCCTATAAATGTGACTATATACATTAATTATTCCATGAATCTAAAAAGTTGAATTTTGGTTATAAATATGACCGGAGGGAGTATGCTTTATTCCCTAATGATAACATTAAAAATATCACGTGAGTTGCACATGACATATTTTTAAAAACAATAAAAATAAAATAGTGCTGAGTCGGTGATGAGATGAGATCATATATAACCCCTAGACCCCACGACCTAGGTAACCTCTCATCACTAAACCACCTCTGCCTCCCCATCTTCTCTCATCACTTCATACTTCACTCCATATTTCATATTTTGAGTTTTAAGTCATTTTTAATTTATGTTTCTGGCTTTCTGCAATAATGCATCATGCTTTACTAGTTGTTTTATGTATTGAGATTGAGTTTTATGTCAATCACTTTTTAAATTTCTGTTTAGGTAGCTTTTATTTGTGTGCAACATGCTTTATTTATATGTAATCATTTATTTCAACCACTTTCTGGCTTCCGCTAACATCGTGCTATGCTATCTGCTATTTCTCATATCGGATTTTTGGCGATCTGTTATTTTCCACAATCTGCTATTAATAACACTGGTTTTGATTCAGTTTGTTTTAATTACTAAATTGAAGTCTTTTCATGAAAGATGATGAGGAAAACATTAAGCAAATTTCTATGGACACTGTACTTTTCTTCTAGTAATGCACAAAAGCTTAAAGGTTAAGATAAAATTTGTCAGAGGTAGACTCGGCAAAAATATTTCTAGACACTTGCTATATACTGGTTTCTTATTGTGATTTTGATTTTTTTTGTTCTCAAAGGATGTAACCCTACATGATCTGGATGCTGCCAACGCGCGACCTCAAGGGGGGCAAGATATTTTGTCTCTTATGGGCCAGATGATGAAACCTAGGAAGACGGAAATCACTGACAAGTTGAGACAAGAAATTAATAAGGTAATTTTTATAACTCAATTGTTTAACTAGAAGGGGATACTTTACATATCAGTCAGAGTTGTTGTCATGTAATCAGGTAATAAGTTCAAACACCTGGTAAGGCATTCTAAAGCAGGAAGGTATTTTATATGTTTACAAAAATGCTTATGTTGGTGACAGGTTGTCAACCGATATATCGATGAAGGTGTTGCAGAACTTGTCCCTGGGGTTCTCTTTATTGACGAGGTGACTTCATCGTTAACTTTCTCCCTACTTAAAGCCTGCTATTGTATTGCATCCATTTAATGAAGTTCTAATGCTTCTTTACAGGTGCATATGCTAGATATGGAGTGTTTTTCCTATCTTAATCGTGCTTTAGAGAGCTCGCTATCTCCAATAGTAATCTTCGCCACAAATAGAGGAATATGCACTGTAAGGTATGATGAAACTAAAATTGTGTATTAAGTTTTGCTGAAGTGGAAAGTTTGAAGAAACTGGTTAAATGAAATTTGATTACTAGTAGCCCATCATTTTTGAGGTCTCAAGTTGATTAGTCTTCTTCGGTGCTCTATGCATGATCTAGAAGACACCTGATTTTGCAGTATCTCAACGGGGCATGTCTCTGTTTTCATGATTTGTTGGGGCATAGTAGTTTTTTAATACAAAATGGCGATCATATTTGTTAGCAGTTATAGAATAGATTGATATGATCCCATTTTAATTATTTTATCATGTTAAAATTGAGTGTAACCATGATTTTTTTTTTACAGAGGGACTGATATGACCAGTCCTCATGGCATACCTGTTGACCTATTGGATCGATTGGTGATCATTCGAACACAAACTTACGGTCCAGCTGAAATAATTCAGGTAAATGATGAACTTCAACCTTCCTTCCAATAGCCTTTCAATATGTCAAAAGTGCTAATTTCGGATGCTCCAACATACACACTTATTTGCATATAGATTCTAGCTATCCGAGCTCAAGTGGAGGAACTTGCTGTGGATGAGGAAAGTTTAGCTTTCCTTGGGGAGATTGGACAACGGACATCTCTAAGGTCTGAATTCTAGATTACTTGTTATCTAACGTTTTCCTTTCGTATGTGACTTATATGTGTTGTTTATCATATCAGGCATGCGGTTCAGCTTTTATCACCTGCGAGCGTTGTTGCCAAGATAAATGGCAGAGACAACATCTGCAAGGTAATAATGAATTGAATGTTTGCACTTGAAGTAATTTGTTTACTTTATCCCTTTAACTAATTGAGTTGCTACTGTTTTGAAATTTGTAGGCGGATCTTGATGAAATTTGTTCACTTTATTTGGATGCAAAATCATCTGCCAAGCTACTTCAAGAGCAGCAAGAAAAATACATATCATAATGCTATTTTCAAACTGTTGAACTGGCTGTTGCTAGAATCTGAATTGCTTAGTATTATTCTTGTATGGAAATAGTTTCGTACCTAGATCTGAACTGGTATTATTCTTGTATGGAAATAGTTTCGTACCTAGGACAAACTTGGAATCCTTTGATCCATTTTGTTAGACCTTAGAAGTGCCTAATTGCTGCATTTCCTATTGAGCATGTTGTAGACGTAAGGGATGTACTAATGTCTTGTTCTAGTCTTCTGCGAATTGTCCTTTTGTGCACATAGAATCGAATTTCCCATAAACATTTCATCGTATACATTGTGCTGTGCTGGATATTTGATTAACTTCCTATCATGGCGGTCTTAGTGTCTGGTTTAGATGGGTCAAAACCACAATTCAGTCTGCATTCAACAAATTTCATTTATAAAAATTTTATGGTACAAATTTCATATTACAACTTTTTTTGTGGTATAATAGGCATTTATGAAACACTATATAAAGAGTATTTTAATCTCATTTTTAAAAAATTTGAGGTTCACACCTCTACTATGATCAAATATTTGTCTCTAGGGGCAACTTTGACGTGAAATTATCCCTCCATTTCCCCCCTTCTTTTAGATAAATGAGTTGTTTTCATATATTTCTAGTATTTTTTGTATGTTTTTGTGATTTTGTTCTCTAAGCGCATATATATATATATATATATATATATATATATATATATATATATATATATATATATATATATATATATATATAATCACATCATTGTTTGTTTTGGTTTCCTGTATTAATGTGTTTCTTTTTTAATTTTCTTGTCTTAGTGTTGTGTTTATTTGATTCAAATTGAAATATTAGTCCTGATCTATTGCAGATTCAATTAATGATTTTGGTTTTTTTTTTTTGAGGAAAATTAATGATTTTGGCCGTTAACGTCAAAATTTTTTAGACATGTATATTTCAGAGATTTAATTAGTCATATTTGTAGGCTTACAAACTTTTTTGTTTGATGCTATTAACATAGATATGAGTTTGTTCGTAGGTTTATCTTTTTTTAACGATTTTAAATTTGTGTTTGTTGGGGTACGATATCAACTTGAATGAATGCATTTCGTTGAAAAAAAGAGAAAAAATATGTTCACACACATATTAAAAATAATAATAAATAATACATCTAAAATTTGAAGGGATTTCCCATGAAAGGGAAAAGTTAATCTATTCAACGATATCTTAAATTTATGGCTAATTATTATATTTTTATTTTTGTTGAATTGAACAATGATAATATATCAGTATCATCCCCATTCATACAACAATAATTTGGTCAACATTTCCTTCAAAAATAATAATAATTTGGTCAACATTTTTCTTCAAAAAAAATAAATTAATAATTTGGTCAACATTTGGTCTATATTCTCGTATGGTATATTTTCTACTAAATATTTTCATTGTAATATTTAAAGTATAATTTATATGCGTCAATGTAAATTTTTATTACATACACATTAAATTAAAACTCAGCATTTCAATGCAATAAAAGAAAACTATGGGCGTCCCCCACAAACATACCTTAGTTTACAACATATTACATAATATAATTGGGATTCAAACCGCGAATTTTTAACTTATTCATCTCGCTAAACTACTTAATAAAAAAAAGAGGAATGCTAGCAACATACATTCTAACACACACTTTTTAACACATACTTTCTAACACACTCTCTTTGATCGGTAAAAATCCACATGAGTCCCATCAAATCATGTAGATCCCATTTATATTTGGTGGGTTCTATGTGAATTTTAACCAATTAAAAAGAATGTGTTGAAAAGTGTGTGTTAGAAAGTGTGTTGCTAACCTTTCTAAAAAATAAAACTATGCAGAAGCATATAAAACTATGGATAAGTATGTAAAAAGTCAACTATTAGTTAAATTGATATTTTTGTCTGCTACTTTATTTTTGAAAAGGAAGGAGCAAAAAAAAATTAATATAGCATGCATGGAATGATGTTTACAATGACTTTCTCGTGTTCTAATGGAAAATTAACACGAATTTAAAGAAGCTACAACTAGTAGTATTTGGTAAACGCATGTTTTTGGGTTATGCATCCGCTAAAATAAACCGTCACTATATTTCATTATGGAATGAATCTACACAATAAATGTCGGTTTCTGGAATGGTTGGTTGGTCTGATACATTCATCTCAACCTTTCCTAACTTGGTTTGAAACCGGACATTATAAAGAAAGACCAAAATTAAAAAATATCCATGATTAAATATGGAACAATTTTTTTCAATGCGTATTATTTCATAATCAAACTTCAGATTACCAAACCCTCTTCTAATGGAAATTGGGAATTAACAAAAACAAAATCTAAAAATATAAATGTCATACTAAAAATATATACCATAAATAAATAAAGTAAAGACATTAAAACACTCATTAATATTCCTCCCTTTTGCACCCCAAAAATAAAATTTGCCCCCCCTATAAAATATTGGTGACATTCATTTTATATTTCCAGGGGTTCACTGAAAGGGAGATATCAAGGTGGAATGGGGAACTGCAAGGTTACAGCATTGTTGGTTTGGGCGTTCTTTGTCTTGTGTACTACCATTCTAGAATTGAAAGTTGAAGCAAGAGCAACAGCATCATCATTTTTAGAAAAAGAAATCGAATCCAAATTAAAGCTTCTAAACAAGCCTGCCGTGAAGTCCATCAAGGTATGATAATAACTCTTCTTTATATTTCACCCTTTGCTAAAAACTGTGCTAACTTCGCGACCGGATATTTCGCCCTTCGCTAAAATTCTTTATAGTAAATTTTATGATAATTCTATCTCATACTTTCTTTCTCTCTCGATTGTTTTGACCGAGAGAAAAATGTTATTATTTCAATGTCTTTTTCTATATTTTGGTGAAAATATTGATAGATGAAACATTTTAATATTATTAGAGCTATGAATTTTGGATTATTGTGTTTGGAAAAAAAAATCTAAGGATATTGTTTTTTTTGCAGAGTGAAGATGGAGATATTATTGACTGTCAACATCTACAAACAACCCGTTTTTGACCATCCTGCATTGATAAATCACACTATTCAGGTGTGCTATTCATTACTACTAGGTTTTTTTTTGTTACAATTCATTACTACTAGGTTGATTATATATGATAAACTACTTATTTTTTTTTGAAATATCTTTGATATTAGACTTAACATTGTTCATTGCGGCTCAAAAGTAGCCGAATATTGTTCATTGCGGCTCAAAAGTAGCCGAATATTCAAAGATTAAAGTAAAATTTACAACTCTTGTGCTTTATAAGTTTAAATATTTTAATTTTTGACTTAAAATCTATTTGAAAAACTGTAAAATGACTCAATCATAATATTTTATTAGAAATTAGAATTGATTAAATTAGTACTTCTTTCGGTCAATGTTATAAAAAAAAATTATTTTTAGATTCATTGAATAATGGATAGCTGATGTATCTATAGATTAGGTGTTTCTTTTTTATTATTATATTTTTTTTATTTTTTTTATTTTACTTTTTATAATAATGATCAGAGGGAGTATTATTTTTGTTCTTATGCTTCTCAAACTAACAAATTATGAATCTTAACAATCTGTGCAGCGAATACCAGATTTTCTTCTTGAATCCCAAAGTTCAAGTACAAGAGGTGCCTCCAATGCAAGCACTGACGTGTTTCAGACATGGCAGAAAAGTGGAAGTTGTCCAAAAGAAACTGTACCTATTCGTAGAATTCGAAAGGAGGACTTGTTAAGAGCTGTTTCACTTGACCGCTTCGGACAAAAACCTCCAGAACTATCTGTCAATTCAATCACCAATACAAACCTTAATTTCTCAAACCTCGATTATGTTAATTTGAAAAATCGATCGGTATATATCACAACTGTTATTTACATATGCACCCACAAGTACTGATTTTGATTTTATGTAACTAATTTAGGGCAGTATAAATGGATGTATTGTTAATATTAATGTTATGAACATATAAATTTGCTTGATGCAGGATGCACATCTTGTGACATTAGGATTCAATTATATAGGCGCAGAAGCAAATATCAACATATGGAATCCAAATGTTGAACAACCAGAAGATTTCACTACCGCTCAAATGTGGCTTAAGACTAACAATGGTGAAAATTTTGGAAGCATTGAAGCTGGCTGGATGGTTAGTGATCTCCCTACTTCATTTTCAAAATTAACTATGCACACCTGATTTACTAGTTGTTTCTTAGTTATATTATATACATGATTAAACATGCATTTCTGATTTTATATATAGATATGAGTACACATGCCTAATGCTTTTTCTATATGTTATGGTTTAGGTTAATCCGAAGTTGTATGGTGATCACAACTCCCGATTGTTTGCCGCTTGGACTGTAAGTTCCTATTTATTGAAAGATTTGTCTTTTTGCTGTCTTTCTAAAAAATCAATTGTTTTTTGTAAATAGAACCGGAGGGAGTAATTGTTTTGTATAACCACAAATCCATATAGATGTCAATATTGATTTATGATTTCTTGGTTGTGGTGCAGCAAGATTCATACCATACAACGGGTTGTTTCGATCTTACTTGCAAAGGGTTTGTGCAAATAGCCTCAGATATAGCACTTGGTTCTACCGTAGGACCTTATTCATCCCAGTTTAACCAACAATATGAAATCAACGTCGGAATATTTTGGGTAATGATAACATATTACTCCCATATTTCTATTGAACTATATAGTTACATAGTGTCACTAGTATACAAAAGAAATATTAATTTATTAAATTGTTGGCTTGATTTAGGATGTTAACGGGAACTGGTGGCTTAGAGTGAAGGATAAGATCATTGTAGGTTATTGGCCAGCAGAGATAGTTGGTAACTTAAAACATAGTGCAACATTGGTTCAATGGGGTGGACAAGTGTTTAGTTATAATGTGAAAACAACCCCTCCTCACACAGGAACACAAATGGGTAGTGGAGGAGAAGCAAATGGTGCATTTGGGTATGCATGCTACATGACCAATGTGAGAATTAAGGATTATTCACAAACTCTCAAGTATCCACAATTTGTAAGTACATATGCAGAAGAACCTTACTGTTATAATGCCATCAATGATACTCCATATGGAAAAGATCCTGTGTTCTTTTTTGGAGGACCCGGGCGAAAACCTCCTTACTGTCCTTGAACTCACACACATAATACATAGATGGTTATTATTTTTATACTAGATGTTAAAATGTGTTTGATGAACAATAAAATACATGCAATATTTCTCAATTTTGCAATTTCAGTTCAATTTTTTCTTATTAAATCATTCATCATAATTTTTTAAATGTCTTATGTTTTCTTTTGTTTATGTGGTACCCACTACCCCCATACTATAAAGTAATAAGTATGCGAAAATAATAATAATAATAATAATAATAAAGTAATTAAAAAGTAGTAGATACTATCCTGATGTATATATGTCGAATATTGCCCTTACAACTTAAATTTTTTAGCTTCCTTCAAAAAAAAAACTTAAATTTTTTAGCTCCGTCACTACCCTTAAGTAAGTCGTCATGTGTTTGATCGATAACTTTTGAGTATGAAGAAAATTCAATTGGGAAGAAACAATGTGCTTTAAAAATTCATCAGAAAACCTTAATAATTTAGGTTGGACCTAACACAACCTCACAAAATCAGTCTATAAAGTGATAATTGTCCTCATTTTTAAACATATATTCAAACTATCTTTTATCCAATATAAAACTTTTTAACATAGTTCTTAGCTAAAATTCCCGGAAAAAAGAGTTATTAATCAAAATCTTCGCCAATTTTTTATGGATGGTCAAAATCTTTGCCAATGACTTGAATACAACATTCAAATGAAACTGTCATTAAGGCAGAAAATAAAACAAGCATGCAGCCCAATTTTAGATAAAACCGAGAAATCCTTGATTGTCAATATTAAAATAATATTTTAAGGTTAAAGACTATTTTGACCAACATAGTACATAATCAAAGACTATTTTAAACTTTTGTTACACATTTAAAGACCAAAATGACTATTACTCTTTTAATATACTAACATACTATATACGAGTAATATGACCCTAATTGATAAAAAGTATCAAAATATCAATCATCACCTTTTATATAATTTAACTAATTATTTTCCTTCTCATTGTTAGCCATCCATTTCTTTGTTCTTTTTTCTCAATTTGGGAGGATCATATATTATGTGATTGGTATTTCTTTTATCAATTAATGTTATTTATTTTTCTTTATTTTATTAATTAAATATTATTCGTATAAGAAAATATATTATAATTTATTAAATTGAAACTAAATTACTTTTATGGTTATGACAAATATTTTATTCTATTTATTTTTCATTTTGTATTTTGTAATAAATGTGGATTAGTGGAATATTATTTTTTTTTAATTTTTTTCTCATATCAAATTTTTGCTTAAGGATATTTATGTCATTTTATAAAGTCGTTTTTTTTCTTGTAATAAATTCTATTTCATTATTTCTCACTTTCTTAATGATCTTATTTTCTATTTCTTTTTCCTTGATCTTTTCGC
>Ga0209282_1002064_pt1 | contig 11426 bp, 7 predicted proteins | sample Mtrugardesep15_FD_187529 | JGI IMG/M metagenome (GOLD analysis project Ga0209282, IMG submission 187529) | Root nodule microbial communities of legume samples collected from California, USA - M. trunc garden sep15 (SPAdes) (version 2) | ecosystem: Host-associated > Plants > Roots > Nodule...
CTTTTTCACCAATGAATCTACATACACCTGGACTTTCCCAAAAAAATTAAAGGTGTCACAAGCTTACCCTATTCCTAATAGAGAGCTTCAAAGGAAACTAAAAACTCTGAACATTGGTAAACCATAGTATGCACTTTCTGATTGTGATCAATATCTGTGCTCATGCAAGTGTGAGGGAAAAAAACATACAGCTAAGATTTCCATATCAATTCAATTAATTGGAGCATTCCAGCAACATAAACACATGCTCGACTTTCAATGGATAAAATGCAGGATGCATACTAACCTTCTGATTATCGCTAAGAGAATCAGCAGAAAAGAATTGCTCTCCTGTTATAAGGCCACGCAGCTCATAGACGTGGTTAAAAATAACACCAACATTTCTTGTATCTTCTGGATAATAAACATAAAGCTTCCCGCTTAGAACACATGTCTTTGCATGGTCTAAGAGAGCTTCCCACATCTTATTTGACATACCGCTCCCAAGGATCTACATTAAAATAAAATATAAGAAAATGGGTGGAAGCACCTACATTCAAGATAAAGATGCAAAACCTAAACTTACATTCCGCAATTTCTGTTGATCCTTAACCACAAGTCGAAGAAAGTCTTCAACGGTGAATATTCCAGCATTATTCAACTTTTTGTGAAATGACCCATCCTTACCTATTTTCTCCAATCTCCATACATCATCACCCAATGCAGGAGGATAATGCTTCTTATACACTGTAAAAAGGGCGAAATATAAAATATTAAAAGACGGTGTTGCAGTTTACAAGGGAGAGCATTGAAGTTGGAGAAAAACTAAGTATAACCCTACATTCTCCTCTATGATCTTTAACAGTAAAAGCCACTGTCTTGGCTTCACGGATGCGTATAGACTCGCCAAAACCAGATGTAACTTTCATGCCAAGCCTGAATTTACGGCTCCTTATCCAGCTTGAATTGTCTGTAAATATCAGTTCCCCTAATGTTCCAACTCCCTCCTTGAGTGTCACTTGCAGTTCCCCGTTCAACAAAGGTCTCTTTCCTTGGCGTTCTTTCACCACATGGCTTTCAAATTCCTCTTGGCTCCAATCTTCATCATCTTCATTGTTAAAATCGCCTTCAAGGACAACGACATCGAGTTTTATACATGATTCAGGTCCAGATGTTACCACTTTTCCACTGTTGGCATCAACCAGAACAACATGAATTGGAGCCCCCTGCTCGCCTTCCACTTTTCCTCCTGTGAATAAAGGAAGAGCCAATCGGGACCTAAATTGAAGCCGCAAGTTTCTACCATCAGGACCTTCAATCCTTTTAGGGGAAGACCTGGAATTATAACCTATTAGAAGAGAGTACCAGACTCGCCAATGAATTAAATTTAACTATGATGGTGGCATTAAATAAAGTGGTCATAGTTACATTTTGTACATAGAGATATTGACTTCACATCTTAACCTGTAGTTTCTTCTTAGTATAAATAGCCAATGACTTACTCTACACTTTGAGCTAGGCAGGTAGGCTCAAATTGGAGAACGGGGTTTTGTTTTTTATCATTTAGAAAGTTACATTCTAAAAATTACATTGGTTTTTTGCTTCCAATGTCCATCCTTTCAAAGTTATACATGTAAATTGTTTACAAATTAATGCCTATACCCAAGAACCTAAATTAGCTGGTTAAAAATATTTCTATTTAATGTCTCAAGGAAATCAGGGAGGCAGTATTAGAGAAATGAATGCAATTCAGCTCTAACTAATTGAGCCAACTAACTATCTATTAGCTACTAATCAATTGCATTTGTCAAGTTTTTTAGTAAAAGAAAGTAGCAGGATCTTGTGGAAGTGCGCCAAGAAAGAAAGAATGTGGTGTGTTTGATAAGAGCTCAACAGTAGAGCTTGTTTGTGGCAATATATTCACTCTAGCACATCATCCTTTGAAATAGAAATGCCTTTGTAGTTTCATTGTTGGTTGGCCTCTTTTTACAGGATACCTACCTCTCTAACTTAATATTCTCTTCTCCTTTCAAGCTAGCTTTAAGGGTTGAACTACACCTTGAATCTAAATCTAATAGAGGGAGAAAAAATGCCTCAAAAACACAAAGATATAAGGGCCGATCATAGTCAACACTTAACACAGTTACGATAAAAAAACTCAATTACAACCTTGCTTAGTCTATGGACAAATACAATAAGAATGCATGGAGATAACACATAATTTAAGGGAAGTCAAGAAAACTACAAATATTTTGAAATTGGTTTCAAACTTGTAGGTAATAAATTTCTCAGACCTTCCATTGAGTCTTGCAGGACCTAACTTCGCCAAAGCACGCTCCACTTCTTCACTCACCTGTTTCAACCAGTACCATTCATTTATTTGAGCATCAAATGCAGAAACTTACAAGTTTAACAAAACAAATCATGTTAGTTTTATTTCTTCTATGAATCAGATCAGATGCATTTTCCACACAAATTATCAAATGAATGATGTCACACCAAGATTGGAAATAAAAGAACTAAATGGAGCACTGAAATCAAAATGTATATGCAATATACTGTCATGCTGTGAACAATAGGTCTAATTTAACTAGCAAAATTGTTGTGATTTTGATTCATTTATTAAAACAATAGGACTTAATAAAAACAAGAAGCAAGTACACACTCAAGTAAAAAAGTACAATACTATCAAATTGCACAGAAGACCACAATATGACATGGCATTTAAGAAGGGACATTATGTGGAAAAATGACTTTTTAGTTGGAGTAAAAAGGCAAATAATTTCATAAAAATGTACATATCCAGTCCCCCACCCCCAAACCAAAATGTTACTGAATCAAAAAAGAAAACAAATAGCAGAAATCAGGGTGAAGACAAGTGTCTTACAACTCTACGAAGAATAGGTTCTAAAGATGAGCAAAGCTTCTGCAAACTGTCCACCTTGAGTGCTTCAACAATTACACTGCAAACACACATGCATCAGTCACAGTAAGTAAACTAAGAAAATAAATAAGTTACAACCATTAAGAACGAAAATTCAAATTAAAAAGGAATAAAATTAGTGAAGAAAAAGAGTGATGTACACAATCAAATATCAAGATTTTCTCCTTAGAAAAAAGCAACTCGAGTAAAGCAGATGAACCCAAAAAAAACTAAAGCTAGCCAAATGCAAAATTCCTTAGTTGACCATGCTATGCCATTCAAATAGCTATTACAGTCTTCAGATGAATTTTGAAATATCAGAAAGAATCTTCATAGGTGCATTATACAACGATAATCAAAATGGAATCACAACCATTAAGAAAAATTCACACGTGCTTCAACAAAAAAGATAAAGAAGGGTTTCTCCAACACCAATAACGAGTATTATTAAAAATGACAACTGACAACAAAAGGTTTGACCACGGTAATCCAACTGATTAGTCATTAAAGACTACAAATAAAGATAAAACCAACACGACAAAACATCTCCAGAAGCAAACAGATACAAATAAAGATAAAACCAACACGACAAAACATCTTTGGAAGTAAACAGATCGATTAATTGCAATAACAATGACATTCTTTTCGCCTACTTCCAACTGGGAAATAGTATAATCATTTGAAAACTCACACACACAAAGGGAAGATCTCAGGTTCGATCCCGGGTAACCAAAACAAATGTCCAACCTAACAATCTCGGTATTGTCAGCTGCGCTAGGTCTTTCAGACTTTCTCATAATTATTAACTAGTGTAAAATAGTGATAAAATTGAAAATAAAATACTAATTATACTAAAAAGGTTAATTAAACAATTGAATAAAGAGCTGCAAATGAATTACTACCTAGCAAGAGCAGGCCTCTTTCGTTCAGGCTGATCATCATCTCCACCACCACCCTCAAGGGCCCTTTTCCCCATACTAGCTCCGTCGTTAGTTGGTCTCTGCATATACACTCTCTTCACAGTAAAACCCTACAAAACAAAATTACACAAACATATCATATTCCAAAACCATATAATAAAATAAGATAAAATAATTAAATCACCATCATCACCTACTCTAATCTAATCTTAAAAAATTAAAAATCAATAAACAAACAAATTAACCCTAATAGATACAGTAATTCAAAAGAAAACTCAAAACAGATCTAGAAAAATTGGTAACAAAGAAATTAAACAGGAATTAGATGAAAACCTTGAAATTAAAGGGTCAAGAGAAGTCCAATAAGCAAGAAATTTGAGGTAAAAAGAAGTAAAAGAAACGAAGTGTAACGGAGTGAGACGGAGATATTTTATGGTGGAAGTGAAGAATTGAAGAGTAAAGGAAAAATAACAGAAAGCGGGAAAGTGACGGGGATTTTAACGGTGTTAGTACCTGAGAAAGATAACTTAGCAGTGTTTGGTGAGAGAAAGAGAAGAGAGAGAGAAAGAAGAACGAGAAAATCGATTATGTGTAATGGATTTTTTGCCTCAGTTGGAAAGTCATTGGGTTTCTCTTTGTATTATTTGTGGTCTACTCCGGCGACTTTAACCTTTTTTTAATTTTTCTTTTCTATTTTTTTTAAATCAAATATCTCTATACGTAATCACGAGTCTAATCGATCAAGCTTGTAAGACTCAAATGAAACATTTTTTAGAGTTTTATTAATGTTGAATGTCCAACCTTATATTGAAAAATAACATATTTTATCTCGTCTAAACGTTCTTGTTCAAAAAGTACAATGGGGTAATAATTATCGCATGTGTGAGGGAGCACAGTTGTCTGTTGTTGTGTTGACCACTGAAATGAAAAGAAGGTGTTATGAATGAAACAAGATAAACGGTTTTGTTTTATTGTTAGTAGCTGATAGGTAAACAAAAGAATTATTGTTTGGATATGGAAGGGTGATCTTGGCCGTACGTTTTATTGAGTGCTTGGATACTTGACATGTCACTAGAGTAGAGACACCTTGTTGTATTGTACAACAAAAATACGATCACGTCACTTGGCGATTAACAGCTGACATCACTTCACTATTTCCTTTTGTCGTGTCGTTAGTTAATCAAATAAATATATTTTTTAGGTACAATTATGAATTAATATTTTTTTTTTACATCAGTTCACTATTTCCTTTTTGTCATTCTGATGGGGGAATGAAATAAATTGGAGGAAACAAAAAATGGAATGATTGATTCTGAATTAATGATAATAAATATTCTTTTTAATTACGGATATAGAGTACATGATGTATATTGATTATTTTGGTGATAGCGGTAAGTCTTTGAATTAAACGAAAGAATTCGATGAGATTTGATGTCAAACTAATTTTGATATCATAATGTCATTTTTTATGGTAATCGGGGTTTAAACCACGGACCTTCCATATATCATGCATTGTCATCACCGTATTGTCATTTAATCATGTTTGTGTGCGCATAGAGATAGTCAAGTAGGTACTAAACTAGTGTTTTTGATTAAATAAGTGTTGCATTGTTTTAAAAAAAATTAACTAAAAGGTTACATCTAATACAGCCAAAAAACATAATAGTTGATAAATGTCCACTTTCATAAATAAATTTTAATTGCATGTTGGTACTTGTTCACCCGTTAAAAAAAAATCGCAGCTTGCAAGTATAGACATAGAATAGGTTGATTTTAGAATGAATTAAATTCATCCTTATCAAATTAATTAATTCTAATATGCTGGCGGTGGGGGCTGTGATGAATATTTGTTTGTTGAGAGGTTGAGCAAAATAGTTATTTTAGACGCCATTGCTCATATATGCAATTTGATAGCCATGGACGGACGCAGCTGACAAAAAGGGAGTATGCCCACTTGAACAAGATTGTGAAACATAGCAATTGTTTTTGAAATACAAAAGTTTAGTATTGAAAGACCCAAGTTTCTTAGCAACATTATTTTAAAAAAAACAAAAAAGTTTCTTAGCAACATTACAAATTTACAATCAACAACTTGCGTGAAGAAGAAGATGATGAAACAAAGGAATCACAATCGCCACTGACCCCCAATGCAACCTCCTCCACTACCAAAAAGTTTCAAACATTTGCATATATAACCATAATAATGTCCTTTTCTTCCCCTTAAGAGACCTTTTTGTGCTCCCATTTGTCTTCTACTAAGGACCTGTGAGCTGCCGCGCATCTCAAGTTACATTGTCATGTGTGGTCATCAGATATTCATTGATTTACATGTCTACAATTTGAACTTAATTAATAGTCGGATTTATTGTTAAAATTTTATGTTAAATTTGTGTCAAAATAAACAATTAAATTGTAGTTAAATTATTAAGTGTATATCAAAAAATTGTTATGAAATATTTGAACTAAACCAAGCTCAAATCGTAGACATGTAATGCAGGTTAACTTTATTTAATTTAATAAATAAATAAATAACTACACTCGAATGTTTTCAGTTAGTATAACTAGCTACCCAACAACAAAATGAAAAACCTAAGCTACAGCAAATAGTAGACATGTTACATTTTTCATTAGGCAACTCACAGAATTCTCACTTGCATACATCAAATTCTTCAAGCCTCTCATAAAGTTTGACGAGCAATTGATTGCAAACTTCTGGAGATGTGCAGGGTCCACACAAAAGATAAATAACGTTACCGAGTGGTCGCATGTACATGCCATCTTCCCGAAGTTTCTGAAGAAGGGGCCTTGCATACAATGATCCATACCTGTACGAGACAATAATTTAGATGAAAACCTATTCGAGTGTGAAATGCACTGTTTTTTCAACTTTGCAACCCCTTTATCCCCAACGAACCAAAAAATGCATCAACAAAATGATCGAAATTAAAGGTTTAATTGCACATTTTTCAACTATATGTAAAGAAGTATGCATAATTGTCTACTGAGAAATGCTAGCAACACTCTCTAACATCCACTCTCTTATTGGATGAGACTCATGTCGCTCTCACACTTTCGAAATGGCTTAATAGAAGTTTTGGCCCCCTATGTTTCAGGAAGTTGCGATTTTGGCCCCCTAACAAAATAAAATACAAAACCGCCCCCTAAGTATTGCCCCTTTTGCAGTTTTGGCCCCCTAGGCCAATTTTGACCAAGTCAAAGCTTGCGTGGATGTCACGTGTGTATTTTTTTATTTTTTTATTATTAAAAAAATTTAATTAAAAAATTATTATTATTATTTTTAATTAAAAAAATAAAAAGAATTACACACGTGGCGTCCACGTGTGCATTGACTTGGTCAAAATTGGCATGGGGCCAAAACTGCAAAAGGGGCAATACTTAGGGGGCAATTTTGTATTTCATTTTGTTAGGGGGCCAAAATCGCAACTTCTTGAAACATAGGGGGTCAAAACTGCTATTAAGCCCTTTCGAAATAGATCTCACATAAAGTGGTGAGACTCGCATATGTTTCACCCAATAAAAGAGTGAGTGTTAGAAAGAGATTGTCTATAGCACTCCTCTTGTCTAGTAAGTCATCTAGTACTAAGAGGTACATCAATCTACAAGTAGCCAAAATCAAAAAATAAAATAAAAAAATTGTTACCAAAAGCTTCCTTTTAGTTCACTTATAATAATTCTATAGGGAAAAGGAAAATGGACATCACAATTAACAAAACAACATTTTTCCAGTACAGTTACCAAAACTACAGTATTAGAGGTTCCAGCAAGCAAAGCAGTATATACACTTAAGGTATCATATATAAATATAAGAAAATCACTTGCAACCACCCCTTAATATAAAAGTTTTTTGTTTAAGTTAATTTGAAAGTTTCTACCGAATTCAACATGACAATTACGCATATTGCTGATCAAGCTGCTTAAGAATGGAACTTCAGAATATTATTAGGTGCAGAAAATTATCAAAAAAGAGGAGAAAGGGAGAAAGTGACGAAATATTACCCAGCATTATCGCCTTCTGCTTTTAATTCCAAAGCAAACAGAGTTCCTAAAACCACTATTCTTTGAACGGCAGAGTGTGACGAAATCTTTTGAACCATTTTATCATCCCATAACTGAAAATCCACAACAAAAATTAAATTTAATGAATATTGCTGCTGTATATTGAAAAACGACAAACTCTACTAAGGCGGCAACACAGCATTAAATATTAACATTCACAACAATAATTTTGTTAGACCCTGTCATTATATATCAAATTATGATTGAACCTAGAAAGATATATCTTATGTTTGGGGTAACAACCAGCGCGAAAAAATTAATAGAACAGGTATATCTTATGTTTGGGGTAACAACCAGCGCGAAAAATTATTTATTGTAAAAAAATAAAAAATAAAACTTTCATTGTGTAAGATGTTTACTTTTATTAATTCCTTGAACTGTACTTTTTCGTTGAATACAAAAGGGGAAAACAAGAGTTAAGTGAAGAACCAAGATGGAAAGCACTGCACATTGGTTCAATTTGTAAGAGCAAAATACTGCAATTGTAAATAAAGAAGCGGATGACATTTTGTAACAATTTAATGCATAATAAAAGATAAAAACGGAAAAAATGGCTGGTATAGTCGACCCTTATCCCTTGTAGAGCTAAGAAGGACATTCCTTGAACCCTAGAATACTATGACAAAATATAGATTAAATATATATTCTTATGGATTTTGATATATTATGAATTGAGAAACTAAAGAGTTAAGGGATAAAAAATACAGCAATCATGCTCATACCTCCCTAAGTAATCTTCCTTCTGAAGTGATGTTAGGGTTGGAAAAAGGGTCTTTAAACCATTGGATTGATTTTACAGCGGCCATGCAGCCCATAGCATGTGCAGAGTAAGAATGTCCGTGCAAAAGGGCCTTGAGCTAACAAGAATAAGAGGATAATCACTTTACTATGCCATCAAAGAACTGTTTAGGAACTTTGCTTTGCATAAACACAAAATACAAGTAGGGCCAAAATGGAAGATCAAATATCCAAATACAGTTGAAACTAAAAAGAGTGGAACAGTCATGATCGGCTGCATTTCTTTCTACTACAACAGACAAAAATAATATGGGTCCGCTCAATCTCAAAAAAAGTATGATTTGCAAAAATGAGAGGTAAAAGAAAATCACATTATGTGTCACGAGAAATAGTGCAGTATACTCTTACTTCTTAGCCATTATTTTTAACATTTGTTAATCCAATCAATGCCAGATACTTAACAGTCTATATGGGTTATTTATCAACAAAAAAAATAAAAAATAAAAAATAGTCTATATGGTTTGATGAACAAATCAAGAAGTCGGAGATTAACAGACGAATTATATCAAAGCAACTGGCAGAAGCAGATGAAACCAACAGCAGTTTCTGTGTCTATCAACTTAAAGAAAGAAAACAATCCAAAAATTATTTATATACCTTTGAGTCTCCAATAAATGAATCAAATATGGCATCTGTTGCTAAGGTGGCAGCCAAAGGTATTATCCCACCAGTCATCAGCTTCCCATAGCAGGCTATGTCAGGTTCACAATGGATTAGATCCACCGCAGTCTGTGAGAAGAAATATCATAATCAAATAAATGAAGAAAACAAAATGCAGTTCTTTTTGTAAATTAGAAAAGAGAAAAGTCATTAGGGGAAATTACCTCTACTCCCAAACGCCAAAAACCAGTAAAAACCTCGTCAAAAATAACTGGAATTTTTCTACTTCGACACTCATTAACAAGTATGCGCTGAAAAAGTGGATCCACCATATGCATTCCACCAGAACCTTGTATGACTGCAAAACAGCTCAGGCCCCAGACTAAATGATCAATCTCAGGAAAAGGTGCATCAGTTAAATTAAATTAGAATATAATATTGCTGAAACAACTTCAGAAAGAAGTGTTTGTGATGAAGTGAGTTAAGTAGGAAAAAATTTCTTCAGCTTCAAGCACTGGACGAATAACATACAAGACTGTATTATTAGGGTACGGAGGAGATAGTAAAAGTCAAAATGGCACGATTTAATCTGCAAAAAAGGGACCACATAAAATATCTTGCCTGGCTCCATAATCAACGCAGCAATCTTGCTTGACCCTCTAAATCCAGATAGCACTTTTGATATATAAGATGAATAAACTGGAGCAAGCTTAGAATTGTCTCTGCTCCTGTGAAATATTTCATCACGTGAAACAAAGGCTGTGAAACAGTCAGCAAATAAAATGATGATATTCTAAACAGTAACCAACCAAAGAATTAAAATTGAACATTTTGAACTTACTGATACTTTCGAGTTTCTGATTTTCCTGCTGAAACTCTTCAGGAATGGAAATGTTCCATTTATTGTTGTACATAGAGACAGAAGGAGGATTCAGGAAGAGACCTCTACCGGTGTACCTATGAATTTGAAAATGAAGCTTAGAACGGTTACATGAGTATTAGCTAGGTTCTAGAATCCATTCCTGAACATTAGAATTCAAATGAAGGGTAGTCAAATCACTAGAGGCAGAGGAAGACTTAGAAAAAATATAAGAGAAACTATTAAAAAAGAACTAGAGATTAATGATAGACAATATGGTGTCGTTTAATCCATGTATCCGACCCCACTTAGTGGGATAAGGCTTGGTTGTTGGAAAACTGCCAATCTGACAGAAGTTGAACAGAAGTTTACAAACAAAAAACTGTTTGTATCTATTTTTGTCCATTTCCGACACCCTTTATGTTGTTTCACAAGTATACAGTAGAAGGAAATGTCCATACCATGGTTGCTGCAGGAAGCCTGTATAAGCTGACGGTGCCTGTGCTTCCATAGCACCCAAGGTGTCGCCATGATAAGATCTCTGAAGTGCAAGAACCTGAAATAATTGAATCAACACAGCACAAACATCAACAAGTGTGTGTATTTCTTAAGATATTTTATTTACTACTGAATGCTATTTTCCTCTTCTTTTGCTTTTTAAAAGAAAACAACAGCATTGCTTTATAGAATACCAGCTTCGTATGAAGATTGAAATCTATACAACGAGGCAGAAAAGATTAAATAAAGGACCATGGGTACCAACCATTAGCTCAGTAGATCTTTCATTTGTAGCGTCGTCGTGACAGTCAGGAATAAGCCCATGTTCAACCGAAAATTTACGAAATGCCATCTTTAGAGCAATTTCAATTGCTGTAGATCCATTGTCTGAAAAATATACTCGAGAAGCCCAGCCTGCACAAATTTTAGCGTGGTAAAACATCAAACTGAAATTGAAATTAACATAAACTGAGCAATGATACAAAGAATCAGGGATAGAACCAATACCCCTTATTGAACTACATTGGTAAAATTAGAAGGCTGTGCCAATTGCCAATTTTTAGCCCTATGAACTTTGGAGAAAAGAGACTGTTTTTTTTCATTTTATATCAAACATTCAACTCATCAATTACAATTTGCATGGCCTTCTTAGCTTGACCAACGCCTAAAGTTGGGAAAACTATTTAAACGTCGTTATGATCCCTTTTATAAGTTGGAATGAATCATTAATTATATTTATTACCCCTTCTTTTTTTTTTTTGGTACAAAAGAG
>Ga0209282_1002065_pt1 | contig 11419 bp, 4 predicted proteins | sample Mtrugardesep15_FD_187529 | JGI IMG/M metagenome (GOLD analysis project Ga0209282, IMG submission 187529) | Root nodule microbial communities of legume samples collected from California, USA - M. trunc garden sep15 (SPAdes) (version 2) | ecosystem: Host-associated > Plants > Roots > Nodule...
GTTACATGACCTTGCTTGTGGTAATATTTTATTTTCTTCTTTTTTTAAATTAATCGTAAATGTATACTTTTTTGTATGATAATTGTCATCTCATATAAATTTGGCTTTTTTGTGTTTGCAGGGATAGGTTATAGCTCACATCAGCCATGTCATTCTGAGGAAGAAATATCTAGATTACGAACGGCCTAACCTGTATGTGGGTATATGGACACCTAAAAGGGGGTTTGTTGATGCTGAACACTTCATAGGCTTGTTGGATTCCATGGAGCATTGTCATGTCACCTAGAGGCCGTACGAGCGCCGACGAGACGTGACTCCTTTTCATGACGTGTGTTGGTACTCTGGATGGACCATGGTCGGCAAACAGAGGATGGTGCGTCACTTGCCAGAGCGGGTTCTGAGACAGTAAGGATATGTTCAGACTGTTCCCCGATCTTCTACTACGATTATGCCTCTTTCCCCAGCAGATGTGGTTGCTGCCTTCTTGGAGTTTGCTTTCCATGTCGTTTCCCAGTAGCATAGGGGTCACCAGGTCCTGGACGATGAGCCTTGGAGGCATTCTGATAGGTACATCAGGTGGTTCTACCGTGTATCCCATCCTATCATCGTCAACCCTCCTCCAGAGCTTTAGATTACAGTGCCGAGACCTGTCTACCACGATGTTCTTGTTGACCAGGACAGGGGAAGACATCCTCCTGATCCTAGGCAGGTCCTTAGCACCATGCGAGACAGAGTGGAGCATGCGCTTCAGATTCCATAGGTGGTTTCAAATCCACTCTTTCTCAGCATTTTGGAAGGCCTCCGTTCCGATTATATCGTGTTTGACCAGCAGCCGGTTCCGAGGAGGAGGTTGAGGAGTCTGCAAGAGTAGTGTCTTATTTTTAGGACTTGTTTGTATATTCGTAGTATTTTATTGACATTTTGTTGGATTTGTATGTAATCCATTTACATTTGCGCTGGTGCGTCTATTTTATGACATTTGCGTTAATTTCGTTAAAATTGTGCTTCTAAATTATGATTAAATGAATGCATGTTCTGTAAATTACGAGTTTTGGTTGAATGAATATATGAGTTTTGCAAAACAGGGAACAAGGCATAGACAGCTGCAACTGTCTGTCTATTCTGGTGCCAGCGTGACTTAACTCACGCTAGTACAAAAGGCAGCATGAGTTGCTGATTTTTTTTAAATTAACACTAGCGTGACTTAACTCAGTTTAAGTTTACACTAACATAACTTAAATCACGTAGGGGTATTTTAATCTTTTCACTTAGGAATGAGCAAATCCATTTGAGTAAATAGCATGATTCATCCTATAGTATACTTTACTTTATGTTTGTAAGAAAATCAAAGTGAACCCGAAGCTAAGTTCAACCAAGCACGTGCCGACATGTTTCATATATTCATGTATGTTGTTTGTCATTGACTTGAACTAAATGCCCACATTTTCATGAAGGAGAAGGAGATTGCATTTTGACGCCCTTTTCACTTCTTTTCTTCTACGTACATGCAATTCCCGACATTCTTTGCCTTTTTCTCCTCTTCCATACCGATCATTTGACAATTTCAATGCTTTCATTGGACAAATTTTCATAACAAATCTTAAAGGAACTTCTCACTTGTGTATGATTAAGGCGGAAATACCAGATGACACTGACCGATTTAATATTGATATATAAATTAATTCAACTCTTTTCTCCTGCTTTAATCTTTTTATGTTTAAAAAATTGTATTGTCACGTGTCACAATTAAATTGACCAATGTCACGTGACATTATGTCACACAAGTGCAATCCATTTTAGAGAGTTTTTTTTACGTGAATGGTAAACTTTTTAATAAAAAATTGTATAATCGATGCATTGATAATTAAAACATTCGACTTTGTTGTGAAATAATTTTTTATTTTAAAATCCTCAAAGAGTGTCTCGACAACACTCATTAACAAGAGCATCAAGTCGATCTTTATTCCACTTGATTTGGCTTCAGTGTGTTTGGGTTTTATGGAATGAACGAAATGACAGATTGTTCCGTGGCCGTAATTACTCTCTACCACAGTTGTTAGATAAAGTAAAATCAAATTCTCTGAGGTGGTTGAAAGCTAATAATGTGATTTTTAGTTTTGGTACTCACACTTGGTGGTCGAGCCCGCTTGTTTGTATGGGTATCGACTGACTTTGCTTGTAATTTGACTAGACGATGATCTTTTTGTGATTGTTTTGGCACGCCTTGTGCTATAACAATTACGTTCTTCTTGGTAATATATATCATTTTAGTTTCTTCAAAAAAAAACAAGAGCATCAAGTCTTTTACTTAATAATGACTTCAATCTATCAAGAACCCCAATTGAAAGAAGAAGAAAAATAGGTACATATCAGTTACCGACAACTATATAAAGACTCTTTTTTCATCCGTAGCTAACGGGTTTTGCTATCAAAATAAGAAATCTCACCATCTCAAATTCATCTAATTTTTGGTTTTTTCAATTTTTTTCTTTTTAAGTTGGTGCTCACGTCATATATTATATCAGGCTCAATTTTTTCCTTTCTAAATACACATATTAAAGTACATATAAGTGGACTTATTTAACGAGTCTTTTTAAATTACTACCATAAATTATTGAATCCTCGATAATAAATGATGAGTCTTATTGTATACATGAAACTCATTTAATGACTTTTTTAACTTACTATCATTGTAGATCGTATGAGCATTGAGTTGCATGATATATTAGAGAATTTCTCAAAGCAAGACCGTTCTTAAGCCAAAAATGCAACCAATAAAGGGGAAAAATAAACTTAACAATGTGAAGTTGACTAGAAAGAGAAGGAAAAACTGAAATTGAGATCAACAAACGGTCACAAACTCAAGATCATAATTAAAAAAGTGAATAAAATCATATCCACTTACTCACAAATTAAAATCAAAAATCATTTTCACTTAGCTCAAATCCTTGATTGAAAACTTTACAATACATTGAATATTGGCTAAAAAGAACACCACTAATTAGCCGTCGATAATGGAGCTCACGCATGAACAGGGTCTTGCATGCTTTCTCATATTCCATTAAGATCTTGGTGGGTCGTTTCTTTTCTTTATTTATTTAAGCTACAAAATCCCTTTCAAACTCGTGCAGTGCCGTTGTACACATTGGAAACTAAATATATATGTGCCCTTCGGGAGTATTGGCTTAATCTATAATATCCTACAAAAATTTGGATTACAACTTACTTGGCAGAGTCAAATGAAGGGATGTTAAAATTCCACAAAGCTCATCGACAAGTTTTTAAATGAAATTAATTTTTTTAATCGTCAACTTTATAACCACATGACATGATTTCCATTTCTAGTGACGATTAGTTTAAACTTTCAATTAAATGTTAAAAAAACATATACATTGTCGTGATAAACATGAAAGTTAATCTAGATAGTGATACAGTAAGATGTCATCAGCTAGATGCTTATAAATTGAGAGTGTGTGCGCAGCATAGGATGTACCATCAAGCAAAAAACCATAGCCTGCGTATCTTAGCTGAAAAACAAAAAATGAGGTCATTTATGCTTGTAATAATTTCAAGCCTATTGCTCAAACAAATGAGCATTATTCTTGCAGACGTTGGTACTGCTTCTTCTTATGGTCCTCCATATATACGTGAGTAAACCATTTATTCATTCAATATTTCTTACTCCTACGTATATATGATATATCATATCATAGAACAAATTTTTTTCCACGTTAGATATCAACACCTCTCTTTTGTACGTGAATATAATTGATTTTGATATTTTTGAAAGTTTTCCGGTATACATACGTAGTGCCAACAACATTTAATTTAAAACTTCTTTTTTAACATTTTGTCTCTTATTTTATGAAATTCTTGTGAGTCCCATTTTTAAAATTTTTGAACCACATTAATTTCACATAATAATATTGATTTGTTAAAACTAAAATATCAAAGCGAGTATTGTTAGCAATTCTCTTTCGAGTATAATTGATTATCTATATGTTATATTTAGCAAACATAATAACAATGTTTGATTGTGCAGCTACAGCTTGTGATGGGAATAGGAGACAGCAGTTTCCACCAGGAAATATATTTGTGGCAGTGAATGAAGGGTTGTGGGATAATGGGGCAGCATGTGGAAGGAGATACAGAGTAAGGTGTGTGAGTGGAATAAATAAGCCATGCAAAGGTGGTAGTAGTATTGATGTTAAAGTTGTTGATTCAATTACTTGTACAAAATCCTCATGCCCCCACACTTTCCACATGTCAACTGAAGCATTTGCAGCTATCTCACGCTTCCCTAATGCAAATATCAATGTTGAATACATTCAGTAAGTTTATACATATATTAACTATTAATTCATTTATCATTTTTTACGATTTCCAACCTCATTGTCTAATTAATCCAATGTTGTTCATACAGGATATGATCGATATGATATTCCATGCAGAGGTCATTGCTGAATTTTGTAGAAATTACTGCAAAGCAAATTAATGTGTAACACAAATATATGGGAATGATTGAATACACGATATATAAATATAGAGCTACTAGTATATACAATGTTGTCGTTTAATAGTGAGCAAGATTTTGCTTCTCTTAATAGAAACTAGTGTTCATCTAATAAAAGTGTATAACATCCATGCATTGTCTATGGCAAATTAGCAAAATCGTTACAATATATTTTTTATTAAAGTCGTTACAATATTTGAAAATGGAATTGAACAAGGAACAAGAATCTAAAACTGACGAACCAATTAAGTGTACATTTTGATGAATATATTGAACTAATTAACATCAAATTGCATATGATGTTCCCTTTTTATTAAAAAAAAAAAAACAGACTCGGTATTTAGCTAAAGACAAGCTTTGAATGGACCAACCCAACACAAGAATTGTTGGCACTTATGGAATTCAATCCCGATGTCGGAGATGATTACGCTCTTAAGTTTCAACCCGTGACGATTAGGTCAACCCTAAGTAAGTTTAGTTGCATATAACGTTTTGTTTCAAGGACTGCTTCCACAAAAAACCTCTAGTGCTTTGAATGAATTAAATTGCAATCCTTAATTGTGGTGCAATTTGCAAACTGTTTGATCATAAGCAAAGTTTATGTAATTTGCGATCCCTTCACGCACACCATCAAAGATCATTACATTGGAAGCCAGATTTGATCATTGCCAGTTGCCAGATTTGATTCGTTGAAGCTTTACGAGGAAAAAAAGAAGATTAATCTAGATAATGAATTTTGACCATGAATTAATCTATGAGTGGTCACACACGATAAGGCTTAAACCTCTCCACTCAATCAACCCCATTTTTAGAAAGGTTTCGACCAATTATAAATTCACTATGATGAGAACCGAGTGGATGGATATTAATTACTTAATGTAAACTTCAGTTCAACATGCAGTAATATGGTGTATGGATACATATCACATCATACATCCACCACTAATTTGATCATCTAGCAGGCATAATCAATTGAGAATATTTATATATTAAGAACGCCAATTAGCACACGAGGAGAAAGTGGTTGGGGAACTCATCAACTTAGAAGGGCTGCCATACTGCTTATTAGTACATCTTATAATTATTATAATATATAGTTATAGTTATATTATGTGGTTAGAGGCACGTGTTGATAGTTATTAAGTCGTGCAAGAATTTAATTAATTAACCAAAATGGATTAACCTCATATAATATAAAAATTTAAAGTCTTGTCACCTTAGTTTAGTTCAATTGGTATGGACAATATATAATATATGTAAGGTTTAAGGTTTGAACCTCGGCCATCACAAAAAAATAATATAAAAATTTAGAATTTAACTCTTCAAATGGCCAAGAGGTACTAGTATATTTTAGAGCATCCACAATCGTGGAGAGAGGGGTGGCTATTAATAGGACTCGGAGGACTCTATTGTAAATGGTCTTTCAACTCATATTTTAACAACTTTATAGTGTTTTATTTTATTAAAGTTTTAAGTGTTAATTTTTCAACCAACACTTCTCCTTTTACGAGGTACTCCCTCCGTCTTAAAATAATAGTGTGCATAGTTTTTAAGGAAATCATTAATTGTGTTGATTTTAAAGGTAACCATTTACTAATATACTTTTATTAATTGTAGTTAGTGAAGTAGTTAAGTTGGATGGAATTCAATAAATAAAGTTATAATAGTAAGAGAAAAAAATAATGTTACATTGATATTTTAAAGTGATAATTATTTTAAAATAGAGAAAAATGTTAAAGAGACAATTATTTTGAGAAAGAGGAAATATATTATTTTGACAAATCAAATAAAAAATGTTCACGCAATAATAATTCTCTAAAGGGTTAAATATTTTTCTTTCTCCATATAAATATACCAATTTTTTTGTCTAGCTTTCATATTTTTTAATGAGATTATTCAGAAAATGGTAGAATATTATGATAATCTCTCTGAAAATAGATTTTTTTAAACAAAATATGAATTTTTATGTCTTCATCCCATGATGTTGGTTCTAGTAGTTCTCGCTTCAGTTGGTGTGTTACGGCTACAAAATATTTTTGATATTTGAAAGTTGATAGCTTGCCCAGATGCAGCTTCAAATGAGGCTAGAGTATTCTTCACGACATTTGCTTCACTAGTGGAGCCTTTGAAGAAGAGAAAGCAATCGTCAGCAAAGAGGAGATGGAGAGATAATCAACTCATTTGTAAAAATTCTAACATTTGTGTAAATCTCCTTGTCTCTTTGCTTTCTTGATCAGAGCTGACAATCCTTCCACACAAGGAATGAACAAGTATGGTGAGTGATTCACCTTGACGAAGACCTCTGCCTAGGACAATAGGTCATATCGTACCACCGTTGACAAGCAATGACTAATCAACGGTTTCCACACATAGCATGATCCATTTAACTCATCGCTCCAAAAAAACCCATCTTGATCATGATATCTCAAAGGTAATCCTAATCAATGCGATCATATGCTTTGCTAATATCTAACTTGAGAGTGACACATAATTTTTCCCTTTGGTCTTGGTCTTCATATAGCGGACAATTTCAATGGTTGTCATAACATTATCAAGAATAGATCTTTCGGAAACAAACGTTGACTGATTATCTAACATGCATTTGTCAAGAACGATTTTCAAGCAGTTTGTGAGAACTTTGGCCATCACTTTGTACAATACATTGCACGGTGCAATAGGGTGCCGATTTCACATAGACTCTTGTGTGCCCCCTTTTGAAATGAGAGTGATGTTGGTAGCATTAAGTCTTGGTGGAAACACACCTTGAGACAACGAGGAGCATCGTGCTTGATAGATTTTTGCTTCACACATGTCTCGAAGTCGATTATTGTAAAACAGATAGAGTAATAATATTACACTCGTCTCTAAATATAGGGTTTGTTTAGCACTTTTTTTTTGTACTTTTTATTCGTCTTCTCAGCTTAATTAAACACTTCTTAGCCAAAATATGCCTACTCATTTTAACTTTTTCCGTAAAAGTCACAAATATAGTGATGGGCAAGATAAATAAGGTTTGTAATTTTCAAATGAATGAAGTTATTTATGGCAGCAAAAGTCATTTGAAAACTCTCACTGTAGATTTATATGCTACGTAAATCTATTGAGCATTACGAGAAAAGTCAAAGCCCGCGGCGCAAGCTTAGGCTTTCAAAAAGCATCACAAGAAAATAAATAAGCCAAGTGAATGGTTGTTAGTTGCTACCCAACAAGATGCAGGAAATGCATATGAGAAATGTGAGGAAAACTGTCTTTTTAACATTTTTTTTAGTACGAGAGTATGTGTTAGAAAAAATATTAAAAAGAGAGGGTCCATAATCCTTCTAACAATTTGAATGTAAATAATCAAGTTAAAATATGACACAAGTATTTTATTTTATTTTTTGCTTTGGAAAGATATGACACTGGTGTTATTAATTTGTTGAACTAAATAGGATTCTATGATTTGCTGAGTAACCAAAATTATTTAAAAGGAATAGAATAGACTAACAAAAACATCATCATGAGTTTTTGTAAAAAGAAAATTACATGATGGGGTAGTTCACTAACTAATCACTTATAGTACCTAATAATAGAGCTACCACCTCCTACTTATGGTCATGGTTTATTACTCACACTTTAAAAAAATCAACACCTTACTACAAACAGAGTGTACTGCATAACATGCTAGAAGAACAGGTACAATTATATATGGGTACGGCTGAAATGAATTCATTGATGGGTCTTACTTACCCTTCGTAGGTACATATTCACAGTCAGAATTGTGCTTTCTTCTAGAGAAGGTGTTACCTTGTTCGGCAAGATAGTTAATAATACTCAACAGCCAACCAAGCGTAGGTTAGTTACCTTTTCCCCTCAACTAAGATCGTGAATTAAGGCACAGAGTATTGAAAAGAAAAGGAAAAAAAAATACTTACATGAAGTCGTATTTAGAACACTTGTTAAAGAATTTAAAAAATAAAAATTTGTATTAAAAAATACTTTTTTAATTTTTTTTTTTGAAACATTGATTTGATTACACATGCTTTAAGATACATATTATTGTTTAGTTATATTTGATTCCTTAATAAATTTCTTTACAACATTTAAAAAATTAGAAAAAGCGATGTCATTCACTTTGTATATATGTTTGTTTGGTAAAAACAAGTAGGCATAGTACAAAAACCTATCATATTATCAGCACCATGTCCAATGGTATTTGCACGAGTGGTGTCTTGAAAAACTACTCAAATCTTACATTAGGTGCTTTACATCGAATAGTGTGCATATGTGTTTTTGTTTCATTAAACGCCACTTCAAACAGACACTAAATTGTCATGATTTCAAGAAGCTACAAAACGGAGTTTCAACCTTAACCCAGAAATCTCATTGCAGTTTTGTGAAAACGCTAAAATCTCACCCCATAGCCAATGCTAAAATAAATTAATCCTACGATCACTATTATAAACAAAAATTTGAGTGTGTTTTTTTACCATTCTTTATCGACAAATATATTTTGGTAAATTTAACTTTTGAGGAGGAGTATATAATATCTAAAAAAATAATTGCACTTAATTAAGTTTCTTAGTCACTGCAAAAATTAGTTTTTTTTCATGTTAATTTGTATCCTAAAAACACACGTTAAGAGATAAAAATTGAACTAAATACCAGTAATATGTTTTGTATTGAAAATGTAAATTTTAAAACACATGATTCCCAAAGTTATATATCACATTTAACTTCTTAATTTATATGTTTTGGACATGAGTTAGCATTTTTGTTTCTTATATTATAGTGAAGAGAGGAAGGCCTTAGAATAGTAAATATCTCCTCATCTTACATGTCGATACAAACAAAACTATGCCTGCTACCAGCTGCAACTCAAATTAATAGAGACAAAAAATATGAATACTTTCAAATAACACGTGTTGATCAGATGGTTAAAACAAGTGGTACCACTCTATTTTAAAATTGCCGGTTGCTGCAGATTCACACACACAGGAAGGACAAAACTACAAGTGTGATCGCCTTCAAATTATACTGCCATCCGTGGTTTAATTTCCAAACGGATGATAAGTTGTATGGACAATAAAGACAGAACAAACTTTTCTAGATCACACAGCATGAATAGAGAGACTATTATAAGATATGTAATAGTTCTGAGTTCAATCACCATTTTGTCGGACAATCTATTGAGTAGATTTGCAACTAGAAAGGGAACAGATGTTATTTGAGAAGGAAATGTTAGTGGACGTGTCATGTTCTCGTCAATTCTGTATTATGATACGGCAGTTGTACTCTTCATAAGAGGAAATAGAATAGTGATAAGATCATAAGAGTAAAGTGTACCCATTAGACAAATGCAGAACAGACCAGGTGCAATTTCATAATAGTCATAACACCAAAATGGTCTGATAATAGCCAAATGACAGCAATGAAATAATTTCATAAGGCCAAGGTTGAGCCAAGAGACTTCTGCACAAGTCACTGGCTTGGATGCAGGTAAAAGAAAAATACATCATTAAGGGTCTAGAATTATGTATGGAACCATATAACATAATGGACTAAGTGATCAATAAGTTAATTTTTCAAACGCTCGGATAAACTGGTGCATGTTTGAGTTGGTGCTAAGTTTGGTGAAATCACAATGCCATCATAATTTTGTTGAATCTCTAAAGTGTAGTTTTTATCCAAATTAAGATGGAACATCATATTTCTATTAAATTTACTGTCAATTCAAATATGCATTCAGGAACATGAGCAGAGTAATTCCGCAACATCTTGGCTAAGAAACCATGTATTCATCAGAGTTAAATCATATCATCCAATTACTATATTATTATTCCTCACTCAATCTTTTTAATCGCTTTTCAATATCATATTATCAAACCAGAATATACAAGTACAGACAGACATAATGTACTGGTATTCTGAATAAATAAGCATTTATACTCAAAATACTGATAGTCCCTACCAACAGCATAACACAAAACTAAGCACTGGAGAAGGAAAGTAAAAAATAATAATCATAAATAAAGGATTTGAGACACTTCACTCTAGTAATAACACATTATTGGCTCTACAAGCATCAAAATGCAAATCTCAAACCCTAATAATACTAGAGGAAAAAACAAAAAAAATACCAAATCTTGGCCATTTTCTCAGAGGATGCAAGTCCCTTGTTTGTTACTCTTCCTCATAATTTATTCTTTTCTGTTTTCTTGGATAATAAGGTAAATGCAATTGAATGAAAATGAAATCAATTCTGCTGATCATTTCTCTTCCCTGATCCATCACCTTCTCTATCCTCAAGCAACCTTCCAGTTTCTTCATCAGCTTGTGTAACCTTCTTCTGTGCTTCTTTAGCCTTAAGTGCCTGCAACTTTGAATGATTATAATAAGCCACGCCCAAGAAAGCAAGACCATACCCAAACAAATTAATGGGTGTAACAGTATCCTTAATCACACTCCATGAAAAAGCAATCAAAAGCCAATCTTTAACAACACCAGCAACATTCATTGTCAAAGCAGATGTTTTCCCAACAAGAAGAAAAACAGCTAGATTCAAAGCAAATGCACACAAAGAATTAGTCCCAAATATCACAAAATCAAAATGAAAACTTGAATTCTCTTTCAAAATTGGATACTCCACAAGGATCCAAGGAACAGACAAGAAAACCAAACAACAAGGTGCAACATAATACAAAGACGTAATTGGATTCAATGAAATCCCTTTGGATGTAAGCAAGATTTGAATCATAACCAATCTGGTGGCTTCGAAAGCAACAGCACCAAGCTGTAAAATAACCCCCCACGTATCAAATCTAGCTTCACCATAAGCAGCAACAGCAACACCCATTGAAATGGAAAGCATGTTAAACATGGTATCATTTTTATAAGATTCTTTTCTGAGACCAACGCCGATGGAAT
>Ga0209282_1002067_pt1 | contig 11413 bp, 6 predicted proteins | sample Mtrugardesep15_FD_187529 | JGI IMG/M metagenome (GOLD analysis project Ga0209282, IMG submission 187529) | Root nodule microbial communities of legume samples collected from California, USA - M. trunc garden sep15 (SPAdes) (version 2) | ecosystem: Host-associated > Plants > Roots > Nodule...
TTATATTAACATTTTCAAAACCTAAAAAAAATATTACATTCAATTTTTAAAATTTAAATAACAATATATAACAACCATTAAAAAGAAAATCAGACTCTTTTAAACAACAAACAATCACTGTACCCGTGCGTCAGCACGGGTATGTTACTAGTAAGCAATAAAAAAAGAGTAACTGAATGAGAAAATGCAGGAATATTATGAAAGCGTGAATCTAATTATATAACGTAAATTCGAAAGTTTAAGAGAGGGAGAGAGAGAGAACTTACCGAAAAAGGGTTAGAGAAAGTGAGTGGTGTTTGGCACCGCAGCGCTGTGTTATGGATCCAACCCAAACACGCACGATTGAGGAAGAAGGAACTACGAGATGGATAGATAGATAGATAAGTATATTTGATTTCAAGTAACGCATATCATAGGATATTGGTGGACCTATTTATATTCCACAAATGAATGTTATAGAGTGTTGAAAAATAAATGTTGTTCGCGTTTCTCTCGAACTATTGACAAATGATTATTTTATGAAACTTTACTTATCTTTGAAATTTAAATTACTTTTTCCTAACAACAGGATGGTTAACGCAATAAAAAAATGGAAATTGCTTTTCTTCCTATCAAAATTGATCATTTTCTCATTAGTTTTCGGTGGCAGTTAATTGTTGCAGGCATTTTTAACATCAATAACTTTTTAAGTCAATTCAACCAATCTTAAAAATGTCAACGATAATTACCTGCCGTTGAAAAACCACTAATGTAATGGAAAAAGTGAGAAGAGAAATTTTCATAAAATAATTGACATCAAGGTTTTGATACTAAAACCTCCTATTTTCCTAGTTACACCTCTCCCTTGCTGATAATTAGGGATGACAAAAAGGGCCAACCTGCCCCGTCAATAACGGGTCTAAAAAGGGGCGGAGCGGGATGGGCCAACTAGAGAAATATGGTTGAATATCTCACCCCACTCCGTTTTATGGCGGACTGGTGGGTTGGCGAGTTGACCCACCAATGTTTTTTTTTAAAAAATAAAATTATTAATTAAAATCTTCACATAATAATGTAAAAATATATAAATTTAAATACAATTTAAAGAAATCTAAATATATAACTAAGGACTCCACTAAAAATATAAAAAAAGAAAAATTATTCAAACATAGAAATTACATCTTTTAAAATTCTATAATAAATCAATAAGATATGAAAATAAATAATAAATTAACAAATTGTTAAAAATATAAGGCTAAAGTCATAAACAAAAAGTGATAAAATTAATTTAATTTTTTCCCTAAAGGTGAAAATTGGAAAATTCATTGTGACTTATAACTAAAAAGAAGTGAAAAAAAAATATATTTTTTTTTAACATATTAACCCAACGGGCCAACCCGCCTCGCTTTTTAGCGGGTTAGGCGGAGCGGGCACCCTACTTGTCATGGGTTCAAAATCTCAACCCACCCTGCTAAAAATGGCGGGTTACACGGGTCAACCCGACGTGTTCAACCCATTTTGTCATCCCTACCGATAAAACTCAAAACACACTTAGTTTCATATTTATTATAGGCTAAAATATGGTTTTAGTCCTTGTAATTTTTATTTTTTTTGTAGTTTTTGGTCCTTGCAAAATATTTTGTATTTTAAAATAGTTCATGGCTCCACTTTTGAGATGATTTGTATACGTGGCACATGATGACTGAACCCATTTTGTAGAAAAAAAGTCCGTGCAAAATATTTTGTTTTTTTTAAAAAGGTCCCTTCAAAATATTTTGTTTTTGAAAATAGTCCCTCCAAGAACTAAAACGAGACATATTTGCAGGGACTAAAACCATATTTTAGCCTTTATTTTATTTTATTGAAAACTCATTCTATATCTTTTATTACCACTAACATTTTCTTTTCAACCTTTCAGAAAAAAAACTTTTTTTCTCTTCCAAATTATCATAATATGTAAGTGAATTTGAATTCAAATTTTATTAATTTTAAAACAATTCTTGATCAGTTAACTCACGGTCAAACTCCAAATTACCAGGCACCCTTCTCTTAGGATTTAGAAGGTTAACACACAAAAAAAAAGTCATTGTAAAATTATTGGTAACATAACAAGTATGTCATTATGAGCAAGTTTATGTTATTTTAGGCCAAATGAGTCCACACAAAAATTGAACCTGAAACCTTAAATAGTACGATGTAAGTTTGAAAAGAATGGTTGTTATCCAACAGCTCTGCTTTCATTATACAAACTTATATGCTATAATGGTTTGACCTTGCCAAATAGAACCACAGTGAAATGGAAAAATTGGACGTTTTTTACTGATTTTTCTAGAGAAATAATAAAGATGCAAGTAATGGTGGGAGTGGAAGTAGCTTATGAAGTTGCATTGCTAAAAGTTATTTGTATTTCAAATTTTCTACCATATCAAAAGATTGAGATCTCTTATCAACTAATTTGATTCATCACAAATGTGGCATAAAAAAGCAAGAGATGAAACCGTCTCACAACAATGGACTAAGGGAGAGCCTATAATATGGCCATACACATACATGCCAAAGATATATGGCCAATTGAAAGTTCAAACTAATTTTTCTTATTACAATCTAACTAGTAGATTACGCATAGAGTGAATTTTAAATAAGTAAATTTGAAACATTGTTCATGCTCAGAACCCATTAATTTGATGGTGAAGCAGGAGGCAGGATTCCAAAGAGGAATGATGAGATCAAAGTCAAGGCACGTTCTGGTTGCCAGCTTGGAACAAGATGTCCTGCTCCTCTTACTGTCACAAATGTCAATCCTTTGTATCCCACCACATACCCTCCAATCTGTCATTATTATTACAATTTGGTCACATTTCAGAAATGTTATTACTTGGTCTAGAAGAAACGTCAATAAATCAGTCATATATTGAGTAAATTAGCATTTTGGCCCTCGAAATTGTAAGGGGAGGGCAATATAATTTACTCTCTCACTTTTTAAAATATAATAAATTAGCCCCTTAAATTAGAGAATGTCGATCAATTTAATCCTTCCATCGAAATATAAATGGACTGATTTCAGTACCTCTTTTCCAGAATACCATGGACGCCAAGCAGCGTTGATAGGGAGTTTAAGGGTGTTGATTGAATATCTTGAAGATGTGACTGGAACCACTGCATCTGTATCACCACTGTTATGTAGGAGAACACAACATCAAAATCCAGGAGTTGAAAGTTTTATAAAACAAAAATTGTAACCTCTCATTATTCAAAACAAGAGTCTATGGTCATAACAGTTTATACCATAATGAATGTGAGCTTACCTGTATATCCATAGTTTAATGCCACTGTTGATGAGATACTTGACGGTGGGTAGGATTGTAATTGGACTGTCTTTCCAGTCAGTAAGAAGATGACTATGAATTGTCATAAAAAATAACACATTCTTAATTAGCATAAAAAAAATACATTTATATAACTGTAAAAAAAGTACGATTTTGAAATTTCTTAAAAGTGATTATAGAATATTACGTGCAATGGGTCCAATTTGTAGGTTTTGCATGAAGAGCCTTTTGAACCTCTGGTGTATTTAGATAGGCAGCACCATAGTAATCAGAACAAGGGTCAAAAACATTACTTACATAACCAGTTGAACCATTTTTGAGAGAAGAGTCATGACACAATGGAGCATAGATGTTATAGGAGTCTATCTTTCCTTTCTCAACGAAGGCCTTATCAGTTGCATTGATACAAATTGATGAAACATTTTCTGTAGTAAAGTCACAGTACTTCTCTATCAACTCATGAGTTTGATCTGAGTTCAACGCATGAGTCCAAAGGTAATCAAATATCCCCTTTAAACTTGTGGCATCATCAATCCAAGCATTCCCTATCTGAAATTTTTTATTGTAAGGATAATAATGAAGTTAGATTTATGAGATTGAGAGTTATAATGCAGTAGTAGTCTTTAGAAGTTTGAACAACATACGGATATGCCTTTGAGGTTAATGATGGTGTTGTTATAGAGTTTATTGTTGTGAAGAATAGTGGATGCAAGCTGAGGAACATAATGACCGGCATAACTCTCTCCAGTTATGTAAAAAGCTCTTGTTTTGTACTGTGGAAATCTCTCCAGCCAGTTGATGAGGAAGACATAGGCGTCTTTGGCAGTCGACTTATCTCCTGAATTGTCATAGTCTGAAGTTGTGTTTGAGTAGGAAAATCCTACTCCTGCTGGAGATTCCAAGAAGAGTACATTTGCAACTGCATATTTCATAAGGATATAGGTAAGATAATTACTCAGAAATGCATCATAATGAAACAAATTAATTATATTGATGATTGTCTCACCTTCATTCCAAGCATATGGGTTTCGGTATAGTGTTTTGCCATCAGAGTTGACTCTGAAGGGTCCGAGCTCTTGAAAGGCTCCATATCCAAGTGAGGAACAACCAGGTCCTGTGAGTTTCAAACATTATGTTGTCAAAATCAAAGTTGTCAAACTCGAGAGTCTAAATAAACTTGTTGAGCTTCTGTAGACTCGACTAGTAAAACTGACAGTTTATCGATTTCATTAGAATGTACTTAAAACTCGTTAAAGTTTCCCGAACAGAGAGTATACATGCGAGTTAATTTGTTTTTATGATTCATAATCGTAAGAGTGTAAGGGTTAGCCCGAGGGCTTAACAACCACGTGCTACCATGTTCTTTTATATATCAAGAGAAAAATAATATTCAAAATCAAGTGATATTTTTCTTTAGGTAAAACTATATTATGTTTCACTGCTACGAAAATGAAGTTATGTCATCAATCAAGTATAACTAACTAATAATCTATGTATAAATTCTTTTTATCTTGTGTGGTGATGCAAATTTTCTTATTTAGAAGTTTCTGCAAGGTAATTTTCACAATTTCAAACATCATCATATAAATAGACAATGATACAATAAAGAACATAAAAAAATATAAAATGCATACAAAAGAACAAAAGTTAACCCTCTCAAAAAATAAAGTTAACAGTAAAAAACAGTTTCAAGTGCAATTTTTACCTCCATTGAACCACAGCACTATAGGTTTAGTGGAAGAGTTATATGGAGACTCCACAAAATAATAGAAAAGTTCTCTTCCAGCCTCAGGATCAACAGTAACATAGCCTGAATATTGGTCAAAATTCACTCCATAGGGTTGACCAGGCAATGTGACAATCTTGTCAGCTAGTCTTAGCTCCTCTTGAGGGGGTGCAACATAAGCAGAAGAAGAAGAAGAAGAAAGTGTTTTCACTGCATCTTCCACTTCCCAAGAAAGAGTCTTGGGAGGATTCTGAGATTTTCTAGACAGAATAAACTCATTGAGTTTATCAGCTTGACTAGCTTTGCTATAAGGAAAAATAACCAAAAGACTCAAGTTGAGTAATAGACAAGCATAAAGATAAACTTTCTTCATCTTGTTCTCAAATAGGTTTCAACATATCATAAGTTTCTAACTATTTATAGATGAGAAACAGTGGCAATTTTGCAGGACTTATTTGGTTGTGCTTGTTGGAGTCATGTGAAAGAAACAAGAGAGTGATAACATTTACCATTGAGGCATTGACCAATGACCATGCATTGATCAGCCGGCTGATTTTAATTTAGTTTCTTCTCCTTGAATGTTATGTTAGGGATTTGTCCTTGTTTCTCTTTTTCTAGAATCATATCAAGTTATTTAACGTTTTAGCACTTTGTGATTAACTTTGAAAGTTAATGGATGTTTGTTTCTCTAAATTATTGTTCTGGTTTATTCTGTACTACTACATTATAGTTATGCTTCTCTAGTTAAGCTTTTAGATTAAGCTCTAGTTAAGCTTTTAAATAATAAAGTGATAAGTAAAGATTGTTCTCACGATGATTGTTTATGTTTAATTAAATCAAGTTAATTGTTTTTGAGGGAATTAAATCAAGTGAATTAGTGAGAAAATGTAACAATAACATTCATTTCAATAAGAGAAAATAAGATTAAAACAAGTAAATAAATGCTAGGTTGAGATCTGATTTGGTTAGAATAGGTTGGACTACACTTCTTTGAAATTTTCTAGTTACTCAGTGGTGTTGAGATTTACTTATTTACAAGCACTCATTAAACTTATGGAATTCACCCAATTTATTGAAAATAGTAGATAGTTAGATTTTGAGTATATCACTGTAGCTAATACGATCTTCTTTCCACTATGTTCGTAGGTTTAAAGATCAAGGAATGCTTAGATTATCTAAGAACAACAATTATGAGTATCAGGCAATTCACCAAGCGGGCAAAGAACGAGCAGGTAACAAGCCAAGTCAGAGAGTTGAAGAAAACATAGTAAGTTGATTCGCCAAGAGATCCCAAAGCTAGGTCAAATTGAGCCAAGTTAGATTTGTCTTCGATGAACGTTTTTAAAATATCAAATTTTGTGTGCAACAATAAACAATGCCACTTAATACACCCATTATTTCTCGGTTGCCAAATGAACTGCAGCCCTTATTCAATCAAAACGCGCATCTGTGAAATTAATTAAGTAGAGAAAAGGAAAAGGACCAAAGATATAGACCAACAGGGCAGGCAAACGGTTACATAACTTCTTAATGTTTCTTTTCAAATCACAAACAAAAGAGAAAAGATAGAAATAGAGGCAGAAGTTAAAAGGGAGAAAGAAGAAGGAACAACTTCGAGTGGTGTTTGTCCTTGACGGCAACGATGCCATTGCAGTGGACATATAGATAGATATGGAAACAAAAGGTAACAAATAGGAAGTTGGCATAGTCAAAGCAAGACGGTGCGACCACGCCCATGGTGGCGGTGGAATCTATGGGGGGAAGAACCCATGGTTATGGTATAATTAAAAAAGTATATAATCGATTTAGAGAATACATTAGAAAATTAGCTAACGAAATCTAATCCCACCACAAATTTTTAACATGTTTAGTTTCATCACTTTGAATGCATTCTTTTACACACTAACAACCTTTCAAACCCTAATTTAGAATGCTAAAATATTGTTGAATGGTTCGGATATTGGCAAGTCTAGTGGATACTATAATTATAAATACTTTGATACCATTATAGCATATCACCAAGTTGTTAAGGACTTTGTTTTTCAATTGCATTTGTTTTCAAACTTAGATCCTGAAGGGTTGGAATGAGATGTTAGGGTTGATATCAATTATAATCTCGTGTTGGAGCGAGAAGTTGTGAATTAAAGATCATTCCTTTAGATATTTGATGTTGATTAATAATCGGGTGTTAGATAAGAGACATAAATAAGTCCTTATAATTGAAACTCAGTTGATAGCTTTATTATGAGTTTGAGGTTTCTACTTTGATCATACAAGCTTATACATTGTATGTTTTGTGGTTTGACCTTGCAAAATATAACAAAAGTGAAGTGAAAAAGTTAGATTTTTCTAGAGAATTAATTAATAAAGATGTAAGTAAATGGTTGGAGTAGCTTATGAAGTTACATTATTAGAAGTCTTTGTATTTCAAGTTTCCTACCATATCAGAATATTGAGATCTCTTATCAACTAATTTGATTCATCACAAATGTGACATAAAAAAAGCAAGACATGAAACACTCTCACAACAATGGACTAAGGGAAAGCCTATAGTGTTGCCAAACACATAACAAAGTTATATGGCCACATTCTATTACAATCTAACTAGTAGATTACGCACAGAGTGCATTTCTAGGAAGTAAATTTGAAACATGGACCATGCTTAGAACCCATTAGTTTTTGATGGTGAGGCAGGAGGCAGGCTTCCATAGAGGAATGATGAGATCAAAGTCAAAGCACGTTCGGGTTGCCAGCTTGGAACAAGATGTCCTGCTCCTCTCACTGTAACAAATGTCAATCCTTTGTATCCCACCACATATCCTCCAATCTGTCATTATTGTTTAAAAAATATTATTACTTGGTCTACAAGAAAAGTCAGTAAGTCGACCATATATTGAGTAAATTCGAATTTTTTAACTCGACATTGTAAGTATCAAGAGTCCCACTAATGTACGAAATATAAATACAAATAGACTAATTTCAGTACCTCTTTTCCAGAATACCATGGACGCCAAGTAGAGTTGATTGGAAGTTTAAGGGTGTTGATTGAATATCTTGAAGCTGTGGTTGGAACCACTACATCTGTATCACCACTGTAAGAAGAACACACAATCAAAATTTAGGAGTTGGAACTTCTATTAATAAAAAAATGCAACCTCTCAATATTCACAACAAGAGTCTACATGTTATATATATTATTGTTCTTGTGCATTCAAATTGTCATATGTGTTAACAATTATATTATAATGAAAGTGAGCATGCCTGTATATCCATAATTTAATGCCGCTATCGATGAGATACTTCACGGTGGGTAGGATGGTGACTGGACTGTCATTCCAGGTAGTAAGAAGATGACTATGAATTGTCATAGAAAAAAAAAATTCTTGATTAGCATAGAAAAATAGTTATATAAGTTGTCAAAACAAAGAGTCTATTTTGCAATTTCACAAAAGTGATTACAGAATATTACGTGCAATGGGTCCAATTTGTAGGTTTTGCATGAAGAGCCGTTTGAACCTCTGGTCTATTTAGATAGGCAGTAACATAGTAATCCGAACAAGGGTCAAAATCATTAGTTACATAACCAGAAGAACCATTTTTGAGAGAAGAGTCATGACACAGTGGAGCATAGATGTTATAGATGTCTATCTTTCCTGTCTCAACGAAGGCCTTATCAGTTGCATTGTTACAAATTGCTGAAACATTTTCTTTAGTGAAGTCACAGTACTTCTCAATCAACTCATGAGTTTGATCCGAGTTTAAAGCATGAGTCCACAAGTTATCATATATTCCCTTCAAATTTGTGGCATCGTCAATCCAGGAATTCCCTATCTGAATGTTTTTATAGTAAAGATAATATTGAAGTTAAAATCATGAGAATGAGAGTTATATTGCATTATTAGTCTTTCGAAGTTTGAACAACATACCGAAATGCCTTTGAGGTTAATAATGGTGTTGTTATAGAGTTTATTGTTGTGAATAATAGTGGATGCGAGCTGAGGGACATAATGACCAGCATAACTCTCTCCGGTTAAGTAAAAATCTCTGGTTTTGTACTGTGGAAATCTCTCCAACCAGTTTATTAGGAACACATATGCATCTTTGGCAGTCGACTTATCTCCTGAATTGTCATAGTCAGATGTTGTGTTTGAGTAGGAAAACCCTACTCCTGCTGGAGACTCTAAGAAGAGTATATTTGCAACTGCATATATATCATAACGATAAATTGGTAAAATATTCATGTCTCTTAAACGCATAATGGAGAATTTTTTTAATTATATTGATGATGATGATTGTCTTACCTTCATTCCAAGCATATTGGTTCCGGTATAGTGTTTTGCCATCAGAGTTGACTCTGAAGGGTCCTAGCTCCTCAAAGGCTCCATATCCCAGTGAGGAACAACCAGGTCCTGTGAGTTACAAACATTATGTTGTCAAAATTGGAGCTGTCAAACTCGAGAGTCTAAGTAAACTTGTTGCGCTTCTTTAGACTCGAGTAGTAAAACTGAGAGTTTACTGATTTTATTAGAGTTTACTTTAAACCAGTAAAATCTTACCAAACAGACAGTAAGTATATGCGAGTTAATTTGTTTTTATGACTCATAATTGTAAGAAGGTAAGGGTTAGCCAGAGAGTTTAACAACCATGGTCAGAATTATTTCATCAAGAGTAAAGTTCAGATGAAGATGCTCATAATAACCAGATTTTACCGTATTCTTTTATATATCAAAAGTAAAATAATATTCAATATAAAGTGATATTTGTCTTTAGGTTAAACTATACTATCATTTTTGACTACTTTGAAAATGAACTTATGTCATCAATCAAGTATAATTAATAATACATTTATAAACTAGTTTTTATCTTGTGTGGTGTTGCAAATTTTCTTATTTAGAGGTCTCTGCAAGGTAATTTTCACATTTTCAAACATCATAATATAAATAGACAATGACACATTAAAGAACATAAAAAATAGAAAATGCATACAAAAGAACAAAAGTTAACTGTAGAAAACAGTTTCTGATGCAATTTTTACCTCCATTAAGCCACAATACTAAAGGTTTAGTAAAAGAGTTATGCGGAGATTCCACAAAATAATAGAAAAGTTCTCTTCCAGCCTCAGGACCAACTGTGACATAGCCAGAATATTGGTCAAAATTCACTCCATAGGGCTGACCAGGCAATGCGACGATCTTGTCAGCTAGTCTTAGCTCCTCTTGAGGTGGTGCAACATAAGCAGCAGAAGAAGAAAATGTTTTCATTGCATCTCCTTCTTCCCAAGAAAGAGTCTTGGGAGGATTCTGAGATTTTCTAGACAGAATAAACTCATTGAGTTTATCAGCTTGACTAGCTTTGCTATATGGAAAAATAACCAAAAGACTCAAGTTGAGTAGTAAACAAGCATAGAGAGAAACCTTCTTCATCTTGTTCTCAACTTGGTTTCAACATATCATAAGTTTCTAACTATTTATAGATAAAAAGCAGTGGCAATTTTGCAGGACTTGTTTGGTTGTGCTTGTTGGAGTCATGTGAAAGAAACAAGAGTGATAAAATTTACCATTGAGGCATTGACCAATAACCATGCAATGATCAGCCGGCTGAGTTTAATTTAGTTTCTTCTTCTTGAATGTAATAGATTTTCCTTGTTTCCTTTTTTCTAGAATGATGTATCAAGTATTTAACAATTTAGCACTTTGTGATTAGCTTTGTAAGTTAATGGGATGTTTGTTCCTTTAACTTATTGTACTGGGAATATGCTTGCTCTTGCTAGGCTCAATATAAATAAATGTGTTCAAAAATTTGAAGTACCAAGTCTTATATGTTATATCGTATTTAAATAAGTAATTTTCTCTATATAACAATTAACAAACAAACGCGTCAATGACATTAAACTCTATTTCGAGATTTATCATGAACTTTTAGAGAATTCAACTTTATATGACATTTGATTATATTTAAATTCTATTTTACAATAATCCATTTATTTGAGTAAATTTTTTATAGATCGGCTAATACACTTAAATTATTCATTTTGTTAGAGAAAGACTTGTATGGACTCTGTAATATCATATCCGGAAAGAACTTGCCTATCCAACATAGAGTATAGGTTATGGATGTACGAGTAAAGAAAAGAAGCCATAAGGGGTGTTGTGTAAAAACATGTGCAAGTACACCATGTCAAAGTAATAGAGATTGTTCTCGCATGGGTTTATGTCTAGTTCTCATAAATCACTAGAATTCTTACATGTCTAAGGTAAGATAAATTTGTGTGTTTGAAACAGAGTTGATCGAGTATTCTTTTATTATCATAAAGAATAAGAATATTTTATCACATAACTATGAAAAAATGAGGTATCTTTTTTTTTTAGTACATATGCATTTT
>Ga0209282_1002068_pt1 | contig 11410 bp, 3 predicted proteins | sample Mtrugardesep15_FD_187529 | JGI IMG/M metagenome (GOLD analysis project Ga0209282, IMG submission 187529) | Root nodule microbial communities of legume samples collected from California, USA - M. trunc garden sep15 (SPAdes) (version 2) | ecosystem: Host-associated > Plants > Roots > Nodule...
CTAAAATCCTCATACTTGCACAATATGTTAACTTCTACATTGACATTAAAAAATATGATCTAGTTGTTTTTGTGTGTGTGTGTGTATATATATATATATATATATATATATATATATATATATATATATATATATATATATATATAGTTGAACCTAATCAAAGAGACATTTTTAAAAAATAAAAAAATACCAATTAATGTAATATAAAATGTTATCAATTAACGTGTCGTTATTACTCTCTGTATATAATATTTATTGATGTAAAATAAAACGTTATTACTGTAGTCGTTGTTACAATATTTAATTTCAAATAGTTTTATTGTCCTTCATCAACAATAAAACGTTATCACTCCCTCCAATCCATCTCATAATAAGTAACTATTTTGTAAAAAATATTATTCTAAAATAACTTATTCATTTCACTTTTCAATACAATATTAATTACTTTTTTTTCTAATAATAACTTTAAGAGATTAATTAGAATAAAATGACGATGTAAAACAACTTTACACAATCAACAAATTAAAATCACTCAATTAGACATGTAATCTTAAATGTTAAAAATAGAAAAAAATAATAATTAGAATTATTAGAAAAGATTTTATTTGATTTTTTTTCTATTTTTAAGACTTAAGATTGTGTTCCTTAAAAAAAACACTTAAGATTATGTGTTTCTTCAAAAAAAAGAAAAGGATTATTGTGTCTAATTGAGTGGTTTTAATTGGTTGTACGTGTAAAATTGTTTTACACCATTAGTCCATTCTAATTAGCCTCTTAATAAATAAAAAATAAAATTAATTGTAAAAGCAACGCACCACATAAACTAAGTTAAATAGTCGCATGAGTTTGAAGTTGAAATTCAAAGAATTCTAAAATGGGAAAAAAGGAATCTAATTTGTTTTAAATAGGCGAATCAAAACTCGTTCAAACTGACAGATGTAAACATTATTTAACTCATAAAACAATATAACGAGTTTGGATTGACTTATTTTTGAGCTTATCACTAAGAAAAATTACACCCTCATAAGTTATATATTTTTTTTATAAACTTATAAATAATAAATAAAAAATCATTTATTTACAAAAACTATTTATTTTTTTATCAAGTAGTCTAGTGGTCGGAACTCTCACATTTTTAATATGGAGAAGTGGGGTATCAAGGGTTCGAACCTCTACCCTGCATATATTATGCAATGTCCCAACTGAGCTAAACTCACGGGGACTTTACAAAAACCATTTTACATAAGCTGAAAAATAAATGAATCCAAACATGCCTTAGATATAACGCAAAAATATAAAATAAGATGAAATCCCATAAAAATAGGAACCCTAGGTGGGCCCAACTTGGAAGACAAGTAAGTGTTTGTTTGGTCTATAAAAACAACAAATTGAACTGAAAAGATTCAATGGTCGTTTGACGGCACTCCATAGTCATCGTTTTCTTGTCTCTCTGATTAACTTTCCGGCGAAACTTTTCCGGCGACACACTGAAGGTAAATTTCTCCACTCAATGCAATGCTATTTTTTCTTTCTCGTTAAGCAAAACAATTTTGTTACTATGAATGTTGTAATTGCCTCTGTTTTTTTTTTATTTTATTTTTTTATTTAGAATATATCAAGAATGTTGTAATGTCTCTGAAATTCTAATAAAAGTTTTTATTTTAAATTCAAAAACATGTTTAGTTAATAATTATCCTAATTTTTGAACAATTTTGTAGCTAAAACCTCTTTCTTTTGGGTCAAGCCAAAACCTAAACCACAGAAATAGGGTTTATAGTTTCTTTCAATTTTTAAAACATGTCCGTTTTTAATCCTATTTTTCTCTACGGCACAGTATTTTTCGTCTTCTTCATGCTCTTCGCTCTGTATTGAGGCGGCTGCGCCATTCGTTCCGGTCCATCCTGCATGTAAGTCTACCTCTCTTCCTTCTTATTCTTTGAGCCTGGCTTATTTTTGTTTTGATATGATTAATATAGTGTATATGCTTCTATTCAAATTTTTATTTGTAGTAATTTGGTGTGAATTTAATCCTAATTACAAAAAGATGCACTTCAAAATCCTGTGTCTGGTCAATTTATTGTTTTAATAGTATTATTACTATTTGATAGGAATTTAGACCAAAAGATAGAAGAAAAAGTTGTTTTTTGATATGAAAAATCTCCAAGAATCTTCTCAAGAATCCTTTCTTTCCTCTGGTTTTTGAGCACATATCTAATCTGCTAGACTTTAACATGTTGAAACTTATTTAAGTACTATTTGTTGAAACTTGGTTTTATTTTTGTTGTGGTATGTTGATATAGTTATTGGTGGATTTCTATTAGAAATAGTAGCGTATCTGAAATTTTAGTAACAACAAAGTTATGTTTATGTGTATTGCAGAGCAGATTTGTATATGATTTGGATTTTTTGTTATGGATTCTCGTTCACCACCTCCAGATAACAACATAGAACCTGAGCATTGTCCAGAAGCTGTAAGAGAATGGTACCGCTTAACAGGACTACAAGATCGTAAAGAAAGTGCTGGTAGAAAGGATTTGGCTTTGAAAGCAAAACAACATCTTCTTTCTCTGGGTTGGAAGTTTTGGTACATTGACAAAAATAGTAGGTGGGAATTGCGTTATACTTCTCCTAACAACGGGAAAAACCATATTACTCTTAGAAAAGCCTGCGAGAGTTGCATTGAAGAAGGAGGGTGTTCCCCCGAACGCCCTTCAACTGCAGCACCAGTAGCAGCAACGTCAATTTGTTCGTCTCCATTACAGTTGAAAAAGAGATCGAGAGAATCCGAGGAAACAGAAGGAACAGCAATTTCTTTGTCTCCATTGCAGTCAAAAAAGAGACCGAGAGAATCTGAGGAAACAGCAGCAATATCAATTTATTCATCTCCTTTACAATCGAAAGAGCTACCGAGAGAATCCCAGCAAGCAGCAGCAACATCAATCTATCGGTCTCCATTACCGTCGAAAGAGAAACCGAGAGAATCAGAGGAGGAAGCAACAGCAACTACAATTTCTTTGTCTCCGTTAAAGCGACCGATTGAATCCGAGGAAGTAGCAGCAATATCAGTTTCTTCTGAATCCGATGAATCAACTTCTGATGACGATTCTGAAGCCTCTAGTGCCAGTTCTGGATCACCTTCTGATGAGGATTCTGAAACCTCTAGTCCCGGGGCTGTTAATAAAGCTATAGTAGGCACGGTATCAACATCAATAGAAAATGAGAAGCATGTGAGTAAATCTGAATCAGAAGTTACTGATTTGGTAGGTAGTGATAAAAGAGGAAAGGTTTTAAAAACGAGTTTAATGGAGAAGAATTCAGAGGATTGTGGTAGAAGAGGGAAAGTATTAAAGACTAGTATAATGGAGAAAAATTCACAGGCTTCTGGTAAGAGAGGGAAGGTATCAAAGGGGGAAGGTAAAAGAGAAAGGTATTCACTTGTTTCTTGGTTGATAAAGAATCGTGTTTTGGTTTCAGGGACTAATGTATTCTGTCGTGGTAGTAACAATGTTGTCAAAAGAGGGGGTTTATTTTCTGATGGCATAGTTTGTGATTGTTGTCGTGTTAATTTCACTATCACTGGATTTGAGGCTCATGCTGGTTGTACAAGACATAGACCATCCACTAGTATCTTGTTGGGAGACGGAAGGTCGTTGTTGAATTGTCACAGGGAAGCTGTTAGCTCACGTGATGAAAAGCGGAATCATTGTATTGCTGAAGCAAATTCTGAAGCAGGGAGTCATTGGGTTGCCCAAGTAAATACTGAAGCAGGGAATCATTGTGTTGCCGAAGGCAATTCTGAAGTACAAGTAAATTCTGAAGCGGGGAATCATTCTGTTGTCGGAGGAAATTCTGAAGTAGGGAATCACTGTGTTGCCAAAGCAAATTATGAAGCAAATAACGATACTTTTTGTTCTATTTGTGATTTGGGAGGTGACATAGTGCTGTGTGATCAATGTCCTTCTGCATTCCACCTCAGTTGTTTAGGTCTCGATCGAGTTCCGGATGGCGATTGGTTCTGTCCAACATGTTGTTGCAAAATATGCTATCGACCCAAATGCAAGCAAGAATGTGTAGATGGCAATGACAGCAATATTCTTGTTTGTGTTCAATGTGCGCAAAAGTTTCATTTTGGGTGTGTAAAGGCTATAGGAATTGGATCAAGTCACATTGAGAGGAATGGTGAAAAGAAGAATTGGTTTTGCAGTGTAGTTTGTGGTAACATGTTCTTATGTCTAAAGAAGTTGTTAGGGAAACCAATAACAGTTGCAGCTAATCTAACTTGGACATTATTGAAGAATGTGAGTAATGATGATCAGAAGAAGAGAAAGTTGAATGTGGCTCTTGATGTATTGTATGAGAGTTTTAACCCAACTATTGATGCTTTATCCGGAAGAGAATTGATTAAAGATGTTGTTTTTAGTAGAGGCTCAGAACATAAACGCTTGAACTTTCATGGTTTCTATAATGTGATTTTAGAGAAAATGGGTAAAGTCGTTTCGGTTGCAACTATAAGAATTTATGGTCAAAAGGTTGCAGAGATAGTTTTCGTGGCTACCAAGGAACAATATCGAAGACAAGGAATGTGTCGTTTGTTGATGCACGAGCTTGAGAAACAGTTGACACGCTTAGGAGTTGGAAGCTTGGTTTTGCATTCCTCCGAGGATGCTATAGACACGTGGACAAAAGCGTTTGGTTTTGCTAGGATAACCGGAGAAGACAAGTGTCAATTTGTTGATAAAACTTTCTTAGAATTTCAGAACACCATCATGTGCCTTAAATCCCTGAATAGACCTATATGGCCTTGTATTGCTTGATGGTAGTTATATTACGACAGTCATAAAAATGTTTCTGATGGTATAGTTTCTTTTGGACATGTTTTTAATGATGTACTTTTTTTCTAGGGATTTTTAATGACATTCTTTGTAAATACATTTCTGTTTGTTTTCATTTTTCAATAGATAACCATTTATGTTTTGCTGTGATCACAATTCCATCATAATTTGAATTGTAGTGTTCAATACTATGATCAATTGATCATATTGATACTGAAACCATTTGGTGAATAGAGTACCATCGCCAAGCAAAAGGGAGAGGAACATTATGGTTAAAAGTGCAAGTGAAACACCAAGGTGTTTTGTCGTGCAACATTTGTTATTTTTATCATTACAGGAACAATTTGGCCATAGTCATACAATTTTGTTCTGCACTGCATTTATGTCAAAACGGTTGGTATATACAGTAGATCGTATATATACACATTTAGATGATAAAATGACCAATAATGAAGCACATATTCATTATAAGATTGAAAAATTCAGCCAAATTAAATACAACCCGACCTGATGTCTATTTAAAATCTGAAACACATTACTTTCCAACGTATACTTTTGATTCAGTGTCCAACTATATACCTTTGTCGTTAAATGTTATATTGAATTTTCTTTTTGTAATAAAAAACTACTTAACATCTGTAAATCAGTAAAAAGGTTAATAGTAATACCAATGTCATCGATACCTTATTTTGGAAAAACATTAAAAAAGTTTACATGAAAATCGAGGAAGAGAAGACACTGAAATTGATTGATTTTTCAATTAAAAAAACAATTCAACATATTTGATCAAGACAAATCAACAAATCAAATTTATGGTTGGGTCGAAAAACATATAACTTTTTTTAAGGAACTTATATCTTTTTTTATTAACTCAAATATTTTTTTTATCTTAGAATTTTATGGTTCGATCTAACACAACCTCACAAAACCGAAGTTGAACAACATGTCTCTTTATAAACTTTTATCAAGAATCACATCTATCTAATACGAGACTTGTGTTTTTCCCAATACACCTCTCATGATTAACACTATTGAGCTTGGTGCATTGATATAAATGGTGGGTGACCCGAATCGATAGACTTTGATACCATGTTTTTTGTTTTTTTTACGAAAGACTTTGATACCATGTTGAAATTGGGTCTAACTCATCCTTAAAAATCAGTTTTATGGGGTTGTATTAGGTCCAACCACAAATTATAAGAGATTAAAAACAAAAGATAATAAAATAAAAGTAAAAAAACGTCGATCATAAAATAAAAAAGCTTCCCTAAAAAGGGGTTAAATTATTATTTTTTATGTTGAGAAAGGTTAAATTTAATTTTGTAAGTCTACTTTAAAAATATGTTTAGATAATAATTTTCCTAATTGTTTTTTAACAATTTTTAGGTTTTTCAGAAGTTTAGGTAAAACAATTGTCAAATGTCATTCTTGGATCAAGCTAAACCTAAACCCACAAAAGTAGGTTTTATTGTTTGTCAAGCTAAAACCTAAGTCCACAAAATAGGTTTTTGTTGTTTCAATATAGAAAACTCCCCTTCTAGGATTTTTCCTACGCCGTGCCGTGTTCTGTTTCTCTTTCCTCTCCTCTCCTGCATGCACGTAAGCCTACTCGCTCATACCTCGTATGGTGTTTATTTAATTTTATTCTTTTTTTAAGGTCAATTAATGGTTGGTTTCGTTTTTAGTTTTTCTTTTCCTTTCGATATAAACAATATTAGTATTACTTAGAATTCTTCAAAAAAATAAAAATGGTATTACTAGTAATTGTTAGAATTATTCCAAGAGTGAAGATCGGTCAACGAAAGTTGACTCAATTGGTAAGGAGTTGATTTATCCGTGTGTTCAACTTTTGCCGGTTTGTAAGTATCTCTGTTGGTGCGTGCTAGTTTTCTGAGATCAAATTATTGACCTCTTTATCACTCCACATGTGATCGAGGTAGTTTCAAAAAAATGCATTTGAACATCCTTGTCTAGTCATTCGTTTTAATAGTATTATTATTTGATAGGAACTCTAGATCGAAAGGTAAAAGAAAATGTCGTTTATTGATAGAAAACTCTATTGGACATATATGGCATATGTGTAGAAACATAAAACCAACACCTAATTAGGGACATAATTTGTATGAAATCAAAGCATATGCCACAAAAGGTAAATGGTAAATTGGAGGACATGCCAAGACTTGAATCTCAAGTAAACAAATACTCTAACTGAAAATTCACTGTAATAATCAAGCATACGAGAAGGAACATTATAGCTTGATCATTTTCAAAATCAACTAATCAAGCATAGGAGAACAATATAGCTTGATACATTAATTTTTTGGGAGAATGAATTAATATGCATTTGTTGTGGAATTGAGTTTTATTTTTGTTGGGGTATGTTGATATAGTCATTAGTAAATTTCTATTAGAAACAGTAGTGTATCTGAAATTTTAATAACAACAAAATTGTGTTTTTGTGCAGATTGGTATATGAATTGAAGTTTTTGATATGGGTTCTGGTTCACTACCTCCTATCAACATAAAACCTGAGCATTGTCCGGAAGCTGTAAGAGAATGGTACCGCTTAACAGGACTACAAGATCGTAAAGAAAGTGCTGGTAGAAAGGATTTGGCTACGAAAGCAAAACAACATCTTCTTTTTTTGGGTTGGAAGATTTGGTACATTGACAAAAAATGTAGGTGGGAGTTGCGTTATACTTCTCCTAACAATGCAAAAAACTATATTTCTCTTAGAAAAGCCTGCGAGAGTTGCATTGAAGAAGGAGGGTGTTCCCTAGAACACCCTTCAACTGCAGCACCAGTAACAACAGCAACAATAATTTCTCTGTCTCCATCACAGTCGAATAAGCGACCTAGAGAATCCGAGGAAGCAGTAGCTAGAGCATTTTCTTTTTCTCAACTACAGCCGAAAGAGCGACAGGGAAAATCTGAGGAAACAGCAGCAACATCAATTTATTCGTCCTGTTTACTTTCTAAAGAGCGACCGAGAGAATCCGAGGAAGAAGCAACAACAACTTCAATACATTGGTCTCCATTACAGTCGAATGAGCAACTGAGAGAATCCGTGGAAGCAGCAATAACAACAACAATTTCTTTGTCTCCATTACAGTCGAAAGAGAGACCGAGAGAATCTGAGGAAGCAGCAGCAATATCAGTATATTCGTCTCCACTACAGTTGAAAGTGCAACCGAGAGAATCTGAGGTATCTGTAGCAAGAGGACTTTCTTTGTCTCCATTTCAGTCGATTGAGAAACTGAGAGCATCTGATGAAGCAGCAGCAACAACAATTTCTGTGCCTCCATTACAGTTGAGAGAGCAACCGAGAGAATCTGAGGAAGCAGCAGTAAGAGCATTTTATTTGTCTCCATTACTGTCGAAAGAGCGACTGAGAGAATGCAAGGAAGCAGCAGCAACATCAATTTTTTCGTCTCCATTACAGATAAAAGAGCAACGGAGAGAATCTGATGAAGCAGCATCAACAACAATTTCTCTGTCTCCATTACAGTCGAAAAAGCAACCAAATGAATCCGAGGAAGCAGCAGCAATAGCAATGTCTTTGAAACCCTTTGAATTGACTTTTATTGAGGATTCTGAAGCCTCTAGTTTCATTTCTGTTAAAAAAGCCACGGTTACTACATTATCAACATCAATGGAAAATGAGAAGCATGTGATTCAATCTAAACCAGAAGTTACTAATTCGGTGGGTAATGGTAAAAGAGGGAAGGTATTAAAGAGAGAAGGTATAAGGGAAATGTATTCACTTGTTTTTTGGTTGATAAAGAATAAAGTTTTGGTTTCAGGGACTAATGTGCTCTGTCGTGGTAGTAACAACATTGTTACAAGCGGGAGGATATTTTGTGATGGTATAGTTTGTGATTGTTGTAATGTTAATTTCACTCTCGCTGGATTTACAGCTCATGCTGGTTGTCCAAGACCTAAAGCATCCACTAGTATCTTCTTGGAAGATGGAAGATCGTTGTTGGAATGTCAAAGGGAAGCTATGAGTTCACGTGATCAAAACGGGAATTATTGTATTGCCGAAGCAAACTATGAAGCAAATAATGATACTGTTTGTTCTATTTGTGGTTGTGGAGGTGACATAGTACTATGTGATCGATGTCCTTCTGCATTCCACCTCAGTTGTTTAGGTCTTGATCGAGCGGATGGTGATTGGTTCTGTCCAACTTGTTGTTGCAAAATATGTTGTCGACCTAAACGTAAACAAGAATGTGCAGATGCCAATGATAACAATATTCTTGTTTGTGTTCAATGTGAGCAGAAATTTCACTTTGGGTGTGTAAAGGCAACAGGATATGAATCTAGTCACACGGAGAGTAATGATAAAAAGAAGAATTGGTTTTGCAATATAGTTTGCGCAAACAGGTTCATATGTCTAAAGAAGCTATTGTGGAAACCAATTAAGGTTGCAGATAATCTAACTTGGACACTGTTGAAGAATGTGAATAGTGATGATAATGGCGGAGATTTTCCTTCTGATGAGTTTAGTCAAAAGAAGCGTAAGTTAACTGTGGCTCTTCATGTATTGTATGAGAGTTTTTATCCAACTGTTGATGCTTTATCTGGAAGAGAGTTGATTAGAGATGTTGTTTTTAGTAGAGACTCAGTGCATAAACGCCTGAACTTTTGTGGTTTCTATAATGTGATTTTGGAGAAAATGGAGGAAGTGATTTCAGTGGCTACCATAAGGATTTATGGTCAAAAGGTTGCTGAGATAGTTTTCGTGGCCACCAAGAAAGAACATCGAAGACAGGGAATGTGTCGTTTGTTGATGGATGAACTTGAGAAACAATTGACACACTTAGGAGTTGGAAGCTTGGTTTTGCATTCCTCTGAGGATGTTATAGACACATGGACAAAATCTTTTGGTTTTGAGAGGATAACAGGTGAAGACAAGCATGTATTTGTTGATAATACTTTCTTAGAATTTCAGGACACTATCATGTGCGTTAAACCACTGAAGAAACCTAAATGGCCTTACACTGCGTGGCAGTGGTTATAGTGTTATGACAGTCATAGAAATGTTTATGATTGTATAATTTCTTTGGGATATGTTCTAATTATAGACTTTTTTTGAGGGTTTTTTAATGATTTACTTTGCAAATACATTTTGGTTTGTTTTAATTTTTCAAATAGATATCCATTCATGGTTTTGCTGTTATCTACTTATCATCATTGCATCATAGTTTGAATTATAGCTTTAAATACTTTGATCAAATTTATTACTCCTACCACTTGGTGTAAGTACCATCGCCAAGCAAAAGGGTGAGGGACACAATTCTGATTTAAAGAAGTTTCTTATGTATACTGTGTTTGGTTCTCTAATCCGTTGCTTTGTATTCTTACCTAATGTCATTTTGTGTGGTTTTAATGGATTGTCGTGGGTCAAGTACCCCTTTACTTAATCCTGGATTGTAGGTCAAGTATCAATTATACTTAGTTCCACTATAAATAAAGTTTTGCCGTTAAAAAAATAATCTCTTTTCTTTGTAATGACACTAGTCCAATCAAAGAAGAAAAAGGACTGATGATTACATACACTTACATCGATGTTGTGTCTACGAGTCTATTTAGTAAAATTAGACTATAAGTTCGTTAATAGCTGAAAAACTAATTTATGGCTAATGGTGGATAGCTGAAAAGGTAGCCGATTAAAATTAAAATATTTGGTAAAATTAGCTTTTGAAGTAAGTGATAAATATAAAATGACATAAAAGTACAATATATTTATAAACATTTTTAACTAATACATTTATCTTCTTTTTTGAAAGAACTAATATACTTATCTTAAATATTTTAATATATTTTAAGGTATTTTTTATCTTTAAAATGATAAATGTGATACATGAATTTAGTTGAGATATTTTTTTAACAAATCTTATTTGACTCCATTATCATGTATTTTTTTTTCTTCTTTTAAGGAAAATTATTTATTTATTTTTTTTGAAGAAGAATTATTTCTTTTTATTTAAATTGGTAAATATGTTAAAAGAAAAAAATAATGATAAATTTGGATATATAAATTATAGGGGTGTACAAAACTTGGCCTTGTCTTACGATCCGTCCCGGCCCAGCCCAACGTAATGAACCTGGTCTGACCCGATCAAAAGAAAAACATAGTCAAAAAATGGGACAAGATAAGGATCTAACTGAAGCATGGTTCGAGTTATTCGTCTCATCCCAATTTAATTTAATGACAATACTTTTTTGATATTATTTTACATACTCTTGAACTTGACCTCCCACACACGACTCTTTCTCTTTCACTTTACTCACTTTCTATTTTGAACTTTAACTTAGGGCTCACTTTGCACGCCGCCCCCTCCGTGCCTCCTATGACTTAATCTCACGTCGTCGCTTCACCAACCCAACCTTACATCTCGCAAACCGTTATTTTTTAAGTGACAATCACACTATTAATTTATGCACCATTTATTTTTGTAATATAGAATACACATATTTAGTTAATTTGTAACACAATGTTGTTACTACTTTTGATAGTTTGTAAGACTATGCTACTTTTGATTATGTTGTTTTTTTTTTTGACAGGATTTTTG
>Ga0209282_1002070_pt1 | contig 11408 bp, 2 predicted proteins | sample Mtrugardesep15_FD_187529 | JGI IMG/M metagenome (GOLD analysis project Ga0209282, IMG submission 187529) | Root nodule microbial communities of legume samples collected from California, USA - M. trunc garden sep15 (SPAdes) (version 2) | ecosystem: Host-associated > Plants > Roots > Nodule...
CAATGTTTCTCTCCTCGAATCCTTTAGGCAACCACTTTTCTTTCTCCTCTTCGCTCTCTTCTTCTTTCCCTTTCTTCTCAGGAACAACCCATACAAATTCGTGACCTGAATTTTCTATTCCGCTCGCAATCTCGTAAAGTTGTTTATCAGAGAAATAAGAGATGCTCCCAAAACATATGTATAACACTGAATTATCTTTCTTTGAATTGAGCCAAGTTAGACACTCATGCACGCTAACCACACTTTCATTTCCCCTCACAAATTTCTCTTGAAAAGATTTGCGAATAAGACAAGTTGGACCAAGATGCCAAGCCTTGTAACCGATGGCTTTCTCATAGTGTTTGATGCAATCTTCCCCATCAAGTTCAGCAAAGTTGTTAATGATGAGTCCCTTACTTTTGCGGATTGTCTCAAGCATCCTTTCCTCAAATTCGATGTATGGCTTTGGCGGTGTTGAGCAAAAGGTGATAGAATGAGGAAAATTTGGAACAACGAACGAACTCAAACTCGAATTCTTATCAGGATATGAACGGTTTATTCTTAGGGATTCTATGAGAGATACTGTAAAGAGGGAGAATCCGGTGAAGGCAATGGTTGAGATATGAGGCTTATTGGCCAAGTCATTTATCCAAGGGTATACGCAGTCGGCAATGATGTAGTCAGGTTGATCCTTTTCCACGAATTCTCTAATGGGTTCATGGAGAAGCATTGCACCTTTGCATATCTTGGCCATGGTGGCAGGTTCAGTGGTGGAGGACAATGATTCAACGCCGTCGGGGAGGTCGACTTGCTGGGACGGGAAGTCGACTGTGTGAAGGCGGAGAAAGAACGAATCAATGGAGGAGAGAAATTTGGTAAAGAAATGGACGTTGGAGGGAGTGGTGATGATCGTGACTTGTTGGCCATGGGATGCAAAGAGAGCTGCTATGTCACCCAAAGGAATCATATGACCTGGTGATAGAAATGGAAGCATGTGAAGTTTCAATGGCCGTTCGATTTCAACACCTTCCATTGCTGATCAATTTTTTTTTTAGGGGAAATAATTGCTGATCAAGTTTGTCTAGTACTCGATTAGTCTTTTTAATTATTCAACTATTCACGGTTTATCTCACTATTTATATTATTGAATTATGTCCGCAGGACACTCGCGGGATTTTTTTTTACGCCACGAGACGCACGAGATTAATTTTTAATAGATAAGACGACAAAATCATTTTTAGTTTAAGGGGTTCGTAAGTTTATCGTAACCCAAACACATGGAAGCAAGCACATAGATTAAATTCATATTATTCTATGTTCCATATTGTATAATTTTAAGAAAACTAACTTTTAGTGCACTTGATCGTAAATTGGTTTGCCAAATGGATTTGAATATTGTTTTGTCTTACTGTTCAAAACGTGGGGTCCGTATTGTCAAGTGTTATGCAATTTGAACACATGGATAACGATGTTTTGCATTGATAGTGCTACATCTTTAACCTACAAACACAATTTCATTTTTGAACTTATGTCACAACTGATGTACTCATATAAGACCTAACTTTTTTGATTTTACGGGGATTTTATAGATTTATTGATTTTTTTGGGATTTATAATTTAGAGTTTTGATTTTTGGTTGATTTTGAGTTATCTCTATGAATATGAAAATTTTTGGGTAGAGATGTTGGAGAATATGAGTTTATGAGTTGTGTTGGAGAAGAAGAATGAATGAAAGGTGTTGAAGATTAAGGCAGTAACATCATTGTGATCATTTTGGTCCCTCTCGCCTACATGGACATCCATCAATTTAGTCCTTTGCCTGCGTGGAATGCCAATACAGCAGCTGAAGTGGCAAGTCTAGCACCCAGATCAGCACAGTTAACGTTCAATTAACGTTTTGGACGTGAATGATTAACGGAAGAGAAATTGGGGGAGTTATTGGTTCATTTCATTGATCCAGGGATGTGTCTGATAGCGAGCAACACTTTCAAGGACCCAAATGAGGGTTTACTCATTTATTTAGTTGTGTTCACGATCAACCTTGAAAAGTGCCAGTGACTTATTAGTTTACAACCAACTCCTGTTATTTGTAAATTCTTCCCTATTTATGGCAAATGATATATTAATAAATAACTAGAAGTATTATTGCAAATATTTGCCAACTTTATTTTTTTTGTTGCTAAATTGCATTATGGGTCATTTAAGTTTAAGGTTTGTAATAGATTGGGTCTTTAAATTGTTTTGGTCATACATAAGTCCTTTAAACTTGAGGTTTGTAACATATTGATCCTTTAAGTTATTTCGGTCACACATAGTCCTTTAAGTTTGTAAAAGTTTTCAATTTAGTCCTTCTGCCACATTATCGATTTGGTTAACATGAGGACTAAATTAAAAACGTTTACAAACTTAAAGGACTTACATGTGACCAAAATAACTTACATGACCAATTTGCTACGAAAACTGTTGTTGACACATCTTGTTTGGCTGAAAAACACATGCAAAATACTAAAATGCCCTTCGGCAGTTAATTGCCGAGGAAGTCCCAAACCGGCTGCAGTTAACTACTAAGGAAAACCTCGATAGTTAACCGCCAAAATTCAGTTTCACCCATCGGCACTTAAGTGTCGTGGAAACTAAAAACCAAAATAACTTAAATGACCAAAATGGAATATATACTAGTTTATTTATCCGACATTGCCAGGGTTATATATATAATGAAGGATGATCAAAATTATGTATGCATCATATCCGCAAACAAATTTATCATGGTCCGGTACATAACGAATATCTTATTGTATACACACAAATAGAATAACATAACCCATATTTTAAGTACTTGTAAATTATCATATACACATGCAGATGAAATTAACTGGTTTTAATAAAATTATTAACACTTACAGAATAAAATAAACATATTATAAATACTTGGACTCGAAGAAATCCATCTGTATCCATTATTAAAATAGTAAAGTTATACAATTGTAATATTACTAAAATAAGAATCTGAGACTTGAAAAAAACTAAAGTCTAAAGTTTTAAGCCAACACCACCAGACTAACTCAAGTGAGTTAGTAAATTATAACTCTTCTATATTTAAGATGTGTTGAAGTTATGCCCATTTGTCATGTTCAACCTCACTATATTCACTATATCCATATTATGTTCCCTCTCAAAACAACATCCAGATTATGTTAAAAAATGTCATAATTATATTCATTAGGGACTAACAACGAAACAGAAAATCCTGAAAGGAAAAAAACATTTTGTTTTTCTTTTCATGAACTAAAATCAAAATTCAAACTTATTAGACTATTATATTACTCATCACATCATATAAACTAACTAGCTAGCTATTTTTTTTTTTTTTTGGGTAGCAGTTTCATCTTTAACTTTCTATGTGAAGAAGAAGGTCCACCACACCATGCCTTGGAAGTAGGCAGTGTACCGTGATTTGGAGTCAACAACGTAACATAGTGCCATCCAGTTCCGACGGCGACACACTACCTGGCTGCACGTTAGAATGTCTCATCAAAAACACTGTTGTACCTTTTTTCTTTCACTCCTAAAACTATTTTCTTTGTTAAGGTTAAATATGTTTTTTCTACTCATAAATATTTTAGTTTTTTTTTCAAACTTTCTAAAAAAATTCTTCCGCTTTTAATTTTTAAAATATTTTTTATAATAATTATTATTTGTGTATCATTCAAAATTTTAAATTTTTTTATCAAAAAGTTTAAAATATTATAAGAATCTAAAAAAAATTATTTAACAAGTAATGAATTAAATATATAGTTTTTTATGTTTTTTTTACTTAAAAGTTCATATTTAATATATTTAAAAACTCATTTATATGAATTTTAATTGTGACAAAAAACATATAAATTTCATCATTACATATGCTTTTTTTTAGAGATTCTTATAATATTCTAAACATAATCTGAGTTAAAAGCAGGGACAAAAAGTGCGGCTGGACTAAAAGTTAAAGAATTTTTTTAGAAAGACTAAAACAAAAAGTTAAAATATTTAAAGGGATAAGAACAAATTTGGCCCTCCTTATTGTTATCCACCACATATTTTATTGCTTAAATTTTAACTAAATCAATTTACAATAGTAATTAAGCAATGGAATATGCAAACTCACTTAGGTTGGTCAGATAGTGCTAGTTCAAGACCTTGAAATACGTTCCTCTCAAAGTCTTAGGTTTTGTTCTCACCAATATCGATTTTAATGGGTTAGTTTACCTTCCTAAATAAAAAACAATGAACTATGCAAGGTCTAATTTTACTGCTTAATTGACGAGATTTATATATAGTGCACCATGACAAAAATCTGAATTATCACACATTTGAATAGTAAACTTAACGAACAAGATTCTAATGTTACCTTTTTATGCAAAAAAAAAAGAGTTTTGGGTTTCTTAACATATACCATAGCACATAAACTAAGTTGAGTCTGGTAAAGAGTTTCACATCTGATAAAATATGGTCTTATATTTAAAAGTAGGAGCAATCCTCACCTTGTAAGTCGATTTTGTAAAGTTGTGTTAGTCCCTACTACAATTTCAAAATAATGTCAGAGTCTCTTCCAAGATCCATGAGCCACCTGTTATCAGGTTTTCACTATCGGATCACCCACCATTTATATTCATGTATGCTCTAGATGTTCAATCTTGGACGGAAGGGGTCTATGTCAAAGAGTGTCACATCAAAGAAAAGATGGTATGTCAATGAGTTTATAAATAGGGGTAGAGTCTAGCTTTAGAATATCAGAACATGGTGAATCAATGTTTAAATTCTGCAAGAAACCTCTTGAATAAAGTTGCCTCTAGTGGAGGGTAAATAGGGAGAACTGAATAAAAAAATTAGTAAAAAAAGTCTATTGGAGTAAATACACAATAATTTGTGTGGTTAAGTCATAAATTTAAAGTATTTAAGTACACTCACAAATGAAAAAGAATAAAAATAGAAAGAAAAAAAAATTCATTTTTTTTAGATAGGTGAAATGACAATAACCACTAAAAACTCACACTTGTTATACCATGTATGGTTTCCGTTAACGAAATCCGTCCAAGCAATTTCGACAATTTTAGTCGAACTTGTGGATGCATTTATTGTTATTATTACTCCCTCAGTTTTATTTTAATTGTCACATTATCATTTTTCTATGCCTCAAAATAATTGTCATTTTAGGATATCAATGCAACATTTATTAATTTTTTCATTAATATACCCTTATTTATTGTATTGCAATCCACATAACCATTTTACTAACTACAATTAATATGAGTAGTTTAGTAAATTAGATTAAATTTTTCTATAAGTCAACTCAATTAATCATTCTTTTAAAAATCGTGCATAATTCTAAAACCACTATTAAAATGAGACGGAAAAAGTATTTGAAAACATTGGTTTATGTATATTTTTTGTTCTTATGGCTAAATTAATTGATTTTATATTATTTGTGGTCATATATGAATCATTTGTAAAAGAAAGTAACTTTAATTTTGGACTTTTAGGGACTTGATATCAGAAACACATGATCAAAGTCAGCGCAGGTGCTCCACCAAGGTCTGGATTGCGTGTTTTGTCTTTGGAACCTTCTTTTTGCTGGGGCTAGCAAGCTATCTCCTTCTCTTATCTTGGCTGCCATTGCCAATGCGATTGATAGTGAACTATGACAAAGTTCCACACACTTGTATCATGCATGGGCCCTAGTGATTAATTGTAGCCGGGGGCAAAAGGCTTCTTCATAGCATCGTGGTAACATTGGCTATCCCAAAAGAATAAAAAAACTTGAAGAATTGAATTAGTATCTCTCTATCTCAAAATAACTGAGCTTTTTGTTTATTTATACGTAATAATAAAAATATACAAGTGAAAAATAGGGAAAAATGGTTTTGATCATTTTTGTCAAAATTGATGTATTAAAGTAGAATATATTGAATCATGAGCGATAAAATTAGTACTCACTCATTTTGTTAAAAAAAAAATTAGCACTCACTCCGTTGCAATTTATAAGCAAAAATTTGCTCATATGCTTGTAACAAAATATAAGCAAAAGTTGATTCTTGTTCAGGAAGAATGAGATAATTTTGAATCAAGTGCCCTGGTGTCTTGCAGCATCGACAACAATTTGAAGCAATATGACATTTTTATACAATTACGACATTCAATAATAATGGGGAAATCGGAATAAGAATGTCTAGACTCGTGACAATGGCGATAAAATTTGGTTGTTTTGTTTGCAACTGCGTAGGCAAGATCAACTTTGGGGAGAACAAGCTCCAATCTAGTTTCTTCATACTTGAGACAAAGAAGAGCATTGTTAAGAGTAGGCAAAGGATTCTGGTGTAATAAGGATGCTCAAACCGGTTCATATTCATCTGTGAGAGTCATCAAAAATTGAATAAGGCGAACACGATTGCAATGAGTTGCATAATTAGAGCCGGCCTGCGACCTTTCAAGAATCCACACATGGATTCAATCCGGTGATTATAATTAGAGCCGCTGAGAATAACTGAAATAGGATGAATGACTTCAAATTTATCCATTGTAACACAATAATGTTCAAGGAAATGTAGCATTGTGATAGCTGAATTGAGGAAAATCAACCGGAAGAAAAAATGAAAAGATCAGATAGTCATAGTAGTTTGTAGTGACACAGTCAATGGACATTTCTCAATCTTGATTTAACCTTAAAAGGACAATGCTTCTTCAAACAGGAGATCTCTAGTGATTCATCACAAACCAAATCCACAATATTCACACTTTTGCTTGAAGACCCACGAAATAATTAGAGGTAGATTAGGATTTTAAAAGATATTTTTTTTGTTTAAAAAAGTTTTGTGGATTTTGAAAGACTTTGCAAGATTTTAATGACTTTGGAATTTATTTATTTATTGTTTTTTTTGGTACAGTGACTTTTGAAATTTTAAAATAGGGGAAACAACTATTTTGGTCCACGGATGTGCATCTCGCTGTCATAATGGTCTCTAACTCAGCAAAACATACAAAATAAATCTCCGACTCTAAAATCCGTTAACCACTTTAATCCTTTACCTTAAATTTGGCCGTTAAGTTTACTGAAAAGCTTAGCTGGCATTGGATGACAAGCAAGCGATGACGTAGCTATAGGGACTAAAATGAAGGAGACCCACAATTAAATTCCTTTTAAATCCCTTGATCTTCATCAAATCCCTAACCTACTCTTTCTTCTTTATCTTGATTATATCCAATCTTCCTCGTTCTTAGAAGAGATTTTTGGGTTTTGGTTTGTTGTAGACTAGTGTAATGACCCGTGTCAAGCACATGATATATTTTATTTAAAATTCTTTAACATGGTTTACAAATAAATAATTTTTTTTAGATATTATTTGATTTTTTTTAGTTTAATCTCATTCCAGAATTTATATATTATTTGGTACATTATCTTCATATTTAAAATTGAAACAATAAATCACCGTTTATTGAGACAAAAAAAGTTACATTTTATAAAGATATAACTATTTTTGTGAGAGTGATAAAATAATGGATAAAAGTACAACTATGGTTAAAATATAAAAACACTATGAATAATTAATATATTCATAAAAATATATCTAATTAATAAGAGTTTAAATTAACTTTGATTTCTTGATCATTCAATATATTAAACATGTATGATTACCAATGTTTTCATCTACCACTATGAAAATTATTACTTTTTTTTTATTTAATCATAATACTCTCTCGGATTTCAATTATAAAAAAAAAATATATCTAACTTCAAATTTACTAATATACAATTAGTTTTCTTGATTTGATAAAAAAATATAAAATAATGAAAAGTACCATTTAAAACTTGTTTCATGAGAATAAAAAAATATTAAAAATAAAACTTACATGAATTAAAATGTATATTAGGATAAATAACATTAAATAGATTCAACGTAAGTTATATTTATTTTAATTTAAGATATAAATATGTAATTATTTATTTTTTATATTTAAGATTGAAGAGAGTCCCTAAAAAATATTGGAGAGTTTTTATCGGAAACAAATTATCTCCAGTGAGAAATAACTTGAGAAAACAATTTTCTTTAATCTCCTACCTTCATATTTTTTTACTTAGAGATCAAGGATTCAAGGGTCACAAATTAAAATACTCGAACCTAATTTCATTATATTTTACTGTAATACTGTTTTCAAATTCATCGTTTACCTTTTTCCATGCACATTAAATCTCAAATTCCTCAAGTGGTATAATGCCTTTTCTTTCATCGCTTCCTGGAATCTCAAATTCCTCGAGTGGTATAATGCCTTTTATTTCATCGCTTCCTGGAAGTAGGGTTGGGAATAGGCTAAGCCGAGCTAAGATTTGTAAGGCCTGAGCCTGGCCTGCCAATTTTTTTGAAGGTCTGCGGCCTTTCATAGGCTTACTTTTTAGGCCTGAGTCTGGCCATCTGAAAACCTGCTACGGCCTGCTAGCTTGTTTAAAAGCCTATTTCATATGAACATCTTTAAATCAACAATGTCATCTAAGTTTAAATACACTAGCGAACTAATATATCAATTAGATTAAACTCTTTTGATAATCAACATTAGTTTTTAGGGAATTTGACTATATATTGTATCATATTTCAATTCTAGTTTATAAAAATACATTTAAATATGCAAAAAAAATGAATGTATACTAATAAGTTTAAATTACTGAAAAAGTTACAAAATATAATATAATAATAAATAATATTATTTATATTTACTTAAATAGGCTGGTCTAATAAGCCTAAGAGGCTTTTTGAATGGTCTGTGGCCTGGCCTATTAAGCTAAATAGACTTTTAAAAAAGTCTATGCCTTCTCTGTTTAAAAAAAAAGTCTGACCTGTTGTAGGCTAGGCCATAGGCCTCTATAGGCCGACCTGACGAATTCTCATCCCTGCCTGGAAATCAGCACATGAAATTATTAATCTCAAAGGCAAATAAATTGTTATCGCTACTAAAGCAAGATTAGGTTTCACAAGTAGTGCTGCATCAACAACAAATCACAAACATATAGACCATTTCCAATTGCAAAAACAATGAGACAAACACAAATTCCATCAGGTAGGCATGTGTGCAGAACTGGCTATATATCCTTCATATCAAAATAAGAAACTAAGCAACCGTAGCGCCATATATACAAATGATATTTTCCTTAGGATTTGAATGAACTGGTTTTGATGAATAATGATTAATGACTAATGAGCAATGCTCCGTCGTGATGAGTTTGTGCCTCCATCCATCATCATGTGCTTCACTTAAGGAAGATTGGATGGAATCAAGATAAAGAAGAAAGAGTGGGATTATGTATTTGATGAAGATCTCGGATTTAAAAAGAACCTAAATGTTGTTTCTTTCATTTTAGTCACCGTAGCCCACGCCGAAAAAATACCAACTCAGTTTTTTTATAAACTTAACGACTAAATTTAACGTTAGAAACTAAAGTGGTTAACGAATTTTAAAGTTAGGGGAATTTTTTTGTGTTTTTTCCTAAGTCAGGGACCAGTATAGCAGCGAGGTGCATATGCATGGACCAAAATGGTTGTTTCCCCATTTAAAATACTATTAAAATGACTTTTATAAGATATTGAACGAGTTTATGAATTTTAATGAATCATTTAAGTGAAATTATTATAACCCATTCTTTTTTACAATATTCTCAATCCACACTCTTTTTTATTGTTTTGTTATTATTGAGAGAGAGTAAAATCTTAAAAGAAATAACAATATTAATTCATAGAAAATGTTTTCATGAAAGACCTTTTCACGCTAAAAATTCACTATAAAATTTCACAAAATTCAATTTATTAAACAATCCATAGACATTTAAACCTATTTGAATACCACATAACTTTTTTTAAGTTACAAAAAGTCTTGGTTGAATACCAACAAATTTATTTAGATTAAGTAAAAGTCTTAATTGAACATCCCAAGACTTTCTTGTTAAATAAAAAGGTTTTTTAAAATCATATAGAATCCGAATAGAATACACTCAATAATATGATTTGAATTAATCAAGTGGCTTGCATTCTCTCAATCTTTTAAGATCATCAATCAAAGCCAACAAATTGTTATGAGACGATCCACCAACTTGAACAGCATGCCTAGCCATTCTCCCAAACTCTTCAGCACACTGTCTGATTTCCTTAGCTTCATCGCTATCGTCCAACAACCTCCTCACAGCCTTTTCTATACTATGTCTACACACTAGTTTCTCTTTCTCTTGAAAACTATGTAGAGACCACTCTGTTGCACCCACCTCCACCCCAATCCTGCGCACACCAGTTATCAGTTTCTCATTATAGAATTGTTCTCCTCGCATTGGCCACGTGATCATCGGAATCCCTGCACTAACAGCCTCAACAGTAGAGTTCCAACCGCAATGTGTCATGAATGCACCCACACAAGTGTGGCTTAGAATCATAACTTGTGGGGCCCATCCCCTAATGATCAAACCTTTCTTATTTTTTATGTTTCTCTCTTCAAATCCTTTCGGTAACCACTTTTCTTTCTCCTCTTCACTCTCATCTTCTTTCCCTTTCTTCTCAGGAACAACCCATACAAATTCGTGACCCGATTTTTCTATTCCACTTGCAATCTCGTAAAGTTGTTTATCGGAGAAATTACATATGCTCCCAAAACATACGTACAACACTGAATTATCTCGCTTTGAGTTGAGCCAACTTAGACATTCATGCATGCTAACCACGCTCTCATTCCCCCTCTTAGCTTTCTCTTGAACAGTTTTATGAATAAGACAAGCTGGACCAAGATGCCAAGCCTTGTGACCCATGGTTTTCTCGTAGTGTTTGATTATATCTTCACCATCAAGTTCTGCAAAGTTGTTGATGATGAGTCCTTTACTTTTGAGGATTGTCTTAAGCATCCTTTCCTCGAACTCAATGAATGTCTTTGGTGGTCCTGAGCTAAAGGTGATAGCATGAGGAAAATTTGGAACAACGAATGAACTCGAATTCGTGTAATGATTTAAACGGTGTGCCCTAAGGGATTCTATGAGGGAGACGCTAAAGAGGGAGTATCCGGTGAAGGCAAGGGTGGAGATACGAGGCTTATTGGCCAAGTCATGAATCCAGGGGAATACACAGTCACCTATGATGTAGTCAGGTGGATCCTTCTCTATGAATTCTTTGATGGGTCCATGGAGGAGCATTGATCCTACATATATCTTGCGGGTAGTGTCGGTGTCAGTGTTGGAGGACAATGATTCAACACCGTCAGGGAGGCCGACTTGCTGGAAAGGAAAGACGACGGTTTGAAGGCGGAGGAAAAACGGATCGACGGAGGAGAGAGTTTTGGTAAAGAAACGGGCGTTGGAGGGAGTGGTGATGATAGTGACTTGTTGGCCATGAGATGCAAACAGAGCTGCTAGGTCACCCAAAGGAATCATA
>Ga0209282_1002072_pt1 | contig 11406 bp, 8 predicted proteins | sample Mtrugardesep15_FD_187529 | JGI IMG/M metagenome (GOLD analysis project Ga0209282, IMG submission 187529) | Root nodule microbial communities of legume samples collected from California, USA - M. trunc garden sep15 (SPAdes) (version 2) | ecosystem: Host-associated > Plants > Roots > Nodule...
ATCACCTTCCCTCATACGTGTGACATATAATTGGAGTTTAACGATGATTGTCTTACCTCCACCACCACTCTTCTTGTATGTTCACCAAAAACCGCTCCCCCAACATCTAAGACCATTTATAATTTTTTTCTTCTTTAAATCACTTTATTTCTTAAAATAATTAAAATAATATGATTTTTAAATAAAAAACTGAAACATCCCTAAAAAAACTGATACTTTTTTATATTGTATGATTTTCGGCGAAAACATGATTTAATTGGCCAAATATAAAATTGTGATGCTTTCTTGATAAAAACTATCGTTGTATTTAGCATCACTCATAAATAAAACCCCAAGAATATTGTTTTGACTATGAATTAGATATTTTCCTATCTTCAATGTTCATAGTGCATTGCATACCCTCCCATGGTTTGAGACCACACTCACAATCACACTTCGTGGATTTATAATGATTTTTCTCAATTCTTAATCAGCTGCTTCAACAAGTTTAATATCAAAGTATTTTCAATTGATGAGATTTCATATACGAAGTAATAACTAGTATTTTATCTTCATTAGTATAGGTGTAATAAAAGGAAAAAGATAAATATGTATCATATACTTCCGTAGATCAATATTATATTGTAAAATAAAATAAAAACACTTTTTAGATTTATTGAGTAAGTAGTATATCTAGTTTATATTATAAATCAGATACACTAGTTTTCAATCAAAACTGTTTTTTTAATAATAATGACATGATGAAGTATATATTTTGATTCGAATCTATCTTTTCAGTAAATTTTTGTTCAACCTTGTTAACAAAAATTATTTACCAAAATTATATTTTTTGTCCAATATTTTTTTAATGTCATACCTCACATCTCCCTTTTTCCATTGTCATGAGTTCATCATGTCAATCATCGTCATGTTTGATGTTAATATACACTCTTAATTTGTAAAGTGTTATGCTAAAAAGATAGTAGTGCACTTTACTATTTTTCTTGTGTTTTTGTTAGAACTTCAAAATGTTGTGTGAATTATGTGGAGATCTACTTTGAAGCATTAGAAACAAGAGCATGGGATACTACTATTGTTTTTACGAAAGAATTACTACTCTTTTTTTTTAGGGAAACTAGCTCAATGCATTTCATTTATAATAATAGATTCAATACAAGATGGAATACAAAAATAAGTAGCGGGATTAGCTAGAAATGTTGCCTCTTCTGTAACCGCATGAGCAGCTGCATTTGTTTGTCGCCTATAAAACTCCACCCTAAAATTTGTAAAGAAAGTGGTAAATAGAGATTTGCAAGAGGAGATAATATGACCAAACTCGAAGACATCTTCTCTGCAGGAATGGAAAGCAGCACGAGTAATTTTAGAATCAATCTCAAAATCAACATTGTCGAAGGACATGTCGCTAAGCCATTGGAGAGCTTCAAACAAACCTAATGCTTCGCCAACCTCTACCGAAAAACACTAGGAAAACTGATCATCCTTGCTAAAACAAAAATAGCATCTGCATCATGAAGACATATACCAATTCTTGTGCGATTTTAGGAAGAAGAGAAAGCAACATCAACATTATATTTAAGCCGACCTGGGGCCGGTTTCTGCCAACCAACCGGATGTGTGTCAGACGTGCTTGCCTCGTTGGAAATAGAGGTTGCACACAGTGTTTATGCAATTAGCGTGCCTTGTTGCCCTACGGGAATATTTGCAAGCTTCCACTCGGTTACCATAACGCGTGCTTGTTCTACAACTATAGCACAACCTTCTGTAACGTCCTCCCATACCTTAAGATTTCGATGCTTCCACAAGCTCCACAAAACTGCAACAAACAAGTATTTCTGCTCAGCAGACACAGTATCAACAAGCCGAAAAATAGTCTCAGCAGCAGAGGTAGTAGAAGAACACGCAGTAAGGATATGAGACCACAAACCAGTCATATGTCAAACTTGCATAGCAGAAGGGCAATCGAAAATCAAGTGAGCAAGATCCTCATAACCAGAGGCACCACTAACACATTGTGTAGGACAGTGAACGCCTATATCCTGGAGTCGGACTCTAGTACGTAGACAACCCTTGCACATCCTCCAAACTAAATTACGTACCTTAGGTGGTACCTTCAGATTCCAAATGCCTGACCAAGATCCAGGAAGATGAAGGTGAGAAGAATCAATAAGTTCTTCAACACATAATCTATACCCACTTTTCACATAATATTTACCGTGCCTTTCTGCCTTCCAAATTAAACGATCTGGTTGCACATGAGCGATTAAAGGAGTACTCATTATTTTATTTGGCAAATCAGCACAAAAAACTAGTCTGACAACTGTCTCATTCGATCTCTTCTCATTGGGGACCATCAAGTTATCAATAGTAATATTACAGACATGGTGTGCGCCCACAATATTACCATCAATGCACTCGCCATTGAGTAACCATGGCTCACTCAAAATGGGGATAGATGTGCCAGCACCAATGCTCCAACGAGCTCCTCCACGAACAATGAACTGTGCGCTAAGGATACTACGCCACACATAACTAGGATTGTGACCAATAGTGGCGGTGAGGTAAGATTTGTTTGGGAAGTAGCGAGCTTTAAATAAACGGGAAACAAGAGTCTGGCTCCGTTAATAATTTCCAGCCTTGTTTGCCCAACATAGAAAGATTAAAAGTCGAAAGGTCTTTAAAGCCCATACCTCCGTGAACCTTGTGCATAGATAATTTCTCCTAGCTTAACCAATTGATACCTCGCTGAGATGTACGACCGTGACCCCACCAGAACGAATTCATCATCTTTTCAATCGTGTTGAGAAGGGTAGTAGGCAATTGAAAAATACTCATCACATACGACAAAATAGCTTGCAAAACAAACTTAATCATAACTTCACACCCAACTTTTGATGAACACTTACTACTCTAAGAATTAATTTTCTGTCACACACGATCCTTAATATAAGCAAAGGTAGACTTACGATTCCTTCTAATAATGGCCAAGAAAATTGATATATGAATTGGAAAAAAAAATGTCATTTTTGTAAAATAAAATTGTTTAACAGAGTTAAAAAAAACTAATAGAAAAATATTAATTCATATCAAAATGTATAATTCAACATTTTTTTTCACTACCAAAAAAATATATATAATTCAACATTTTTCAAAAGGTCCCGTGAACTTAACTCTATTATAATCAACGACAATTTATAATATATATTTATTTTTAGGGGAAGTGAGAGTAATTTACTCTACCAATAACCGTGTGCCACACAATAGCAATGACAGCATGTAGCAACGTGGCATTAATATATTGGTGGTAATGTGCAACCTCTTGTCCACGTAAGACATAGCCACGTGAATTTCCAAATTTACCCATTTCAGCTATATAAAACCTTATACTCAGTCAAGTTAAGAAGAAGTACCATTCTCCAATTCACAATTCTGATATGTCAGTCATTTCTACTGTGACCATTGTCATCAATTTTGCCTTTCCTCTATTCCTCAAGATCCTTAAGTTGGGGGGTTATCATCCTCCTGATAGAGTAACCTTTACTACACTTTTCAAAGGTCTTTGTCTTAACGGTGATAATCATCAAACACTTCACTTAAAAGTGATGTTGGAAGCTCATCTTCAATTTTCATACCACTCAAATCTAACGTGAAATGGGATTAACCATTAAATCAAAGAGGAAGATTGGTTGGAGATCAAGTTGATGGGTTTTGGTCTTATTGAAGACATTTGTGTCATGTAGCTTCTTTAAAAATCTGTTTCGGGCGGGACAAAACAGTAAACAAACACAATATTAATTGAACAAATGAGTAGCGGAAGAAACATCAAGAGGGACCGAATTGCAGCTAACTGCCCCATGTGTCACAGCACTAGGTGCCATGATTCGGTAGCGGGTTAACTTGCACCTTCCAATCTTTGAAAGACAAGATATTGGCTTCGATCAACTTCTGGACTTCAATCTTCAAATAAAAACAGTGGTCAACGTCATGACCTGGTGCCCCTTGATGGAAGACACAAGAGAGGTCAGATCTATACCGAACCGACAATCTTTCAGGCACCCGAGGAGGCGCTCTGGTCTGGACAAGGTTCTTCTCAAACAAAACGGGAAGCAGCTCTGCATATTTCGCATATTTCATAGGAATTAGATCATATTGTGGCGCCCTCTGAACATGATTCTGTGGGGCGACCTGTTGGGGAGCCTATTGTCGAGGCTGTTGTTGATACCGTTGTTGATATTGTTGTTGGGGTCTTTGCTGGAACTGTGGCTGATTCTGTGCAACTGCCAGCAGAGCTACGAGGGTATTTTGCACAAGCCTCTTCAAGGTGGTTTTCATTAATTAGAATTCTGTGTAATCAGGTGGTCTAGAGAGAGTAACGCTTAATAATACCATGACTAATGGATTATGTAAGAGTAAAGTGGTGGATGAAGTTATGAATTTTTGGAAGAAATGTATTCCAAAAATATGATTCCTAATGCCGAGAAATTCATCAGAGTCCAGTTGTTGGTGGAAAAGAGCGTTGATCTCTCAAACTAAATGATACATCAGTTTCTGCGGTAGGAGCTGATGATGGTTCTATGCAAAATTTGAGCCAGATCAGCAACTCCTTTTAGAAAACTTTGGGCCTTATCCATGAGCTTTACCACCTCACCGTCTGCACTTTCAACGTTGTCTTTCAAATGCCACTGCACTTTTTATAGGTCTTTGTCTTAACGGTGATGATCAGTATACCCTGCGCTTTCATGATGACTGGCAAAGCGATTTCATCTCTGTTAGCTATTGTCTGGTACGAATCAAAGGGAAGATCGTCAAAGTTGATGTGGTAACGTACATCACTGTTGTTGATAGTCTATGCAAAGATAAATTTGTAAATCATCTGTGAGATGAATTAGTTTTTATTATTTACTATTTTGTTCAATTTGATATTGTAACTATAAAAATGGTTGATTTTTAAGTCTTGAAACAATTGGTCTCATTTTTTGTCCATTGTATCGTTGATCTGTTTCATCAACTTTTAAGATATTTTATCATGCAATGACCATTTTGTGTTTCTAATAACAAACCACATTGAAATTGACATGATTGTCTGGACTCTGGAATACTTTACTAGGTGACTTAATTGTTATGAAATTTTTATTTACTGTTTACATCCAAGGGGTTGTGCTATGTAATGGCCTCATTGTTGTTGATGCCACAGTTATCTAACATGATTTCTTAATGTATCGACATCCAAGGGCTGACTTACGAGCCTTGTCAATGCAGCTAACCATCTTTCAATAACTTCAATTTACTTTGTTGATTCTAGCGAGGATCTTCCTTGTTACGGCTTATCATTTTGATGCAAAGCAGTATGCCCAAAACTGCCTTGATTGCAGGAAATTTGGACTTCCTTTGTAGCTGTTTTTGTATTGCACAACTCTTTTCATGCCTAACGTTGTGACTTATGAAATACTTATTCATGCTCTCTGGAAAAATAAGAACGATAGCGCATAGAAACTTCTTCGTATTGTGAGAGTATAATTAGGCGCTATGCTTTTCAATATTTTGTTTAAAGTTCATGAGAATTTGATAAATCAAATATTTGTTTAATTGGTTGCAAATAGTGGCCTTGTACTTACTATTCTGTGTATGTATGTTCTACCTCTGATTGAGAGCAACTCTCCAGAGAATATTCAATAAAATTCAGCTGTTGTTCACTTGGTGCTAGTTTCTATCGGAATTTTCAATAAACTTGGTTCTAGTTTCTATCAGAATTTCCATGAGTTATAAGTTGTTTCATAAGATATTCTTGAGAGCTTATGTCATAAATTGTTTCTGTTAGATTGCTCAAATAGTCTCAAAAGTGCTTATGCAAGTAGCTAAGTAACTCAATTTGAAAAGAGGTTTGGTTCAGTTTTTTTGTTAAACGAGTTTCTGTTCATTTGTGGCAGGTGACTGATGTTTTTTTTGGACATTAACCTGGTGAGAGGTTTCTGGTACTAGTACTGGTTCTGCAGTCATGGAGCTTCGTTTTTATTCAATTAAGCAAGATTCTGTGGTAAAGTTGTTGTCATGTGACTGAAAGGTCACGGGTTCAAGTCTTGGAAACAGCCGCTTGTGTAAAACATGGTAAGGCTGCATACAATACACCAAATGGTGGGACCCCTTCCTGGATCCTGCATATGCGGGAGCTCTAGTGCACCGGGTTGCCCTTTTTTTAAGCAAGATTCTGTGGATGGAGAGTCTGTAAATGATTGTGGAGATTCTAACGAATGGGATGTTTTGACGCATTTTGGTTAGATTCAGCGGCTGAGTAAAGATAGATTTGCCACGGCCCAGTTTAACGAATATGGTAATCTGCTAGCTTCTCATGCTGCAGGAAAGATGGTAGAAATATTCCGTGTATTGTATGATGCCAATGCAATGCGTAAAGACAAACGTAGGGTTAACCGTAAAAACAGATTAAGCATGGCAAAGAGGCTACAGAAGGAACTGTAAATGGAGATGGGAAAATTGAGAACGAAGGAGATAATTCTACCGTGACTTGGATCCTTAGAAACAAGTAAAGTCACGGTATACAATGTATAATATTTTGTTTAAAGTTCAAGAGTATTTATGTGAAATGACATATTTGTTTAATTGGTTGCGAAGAGCTATTACTTAATTGTTAAGATGATGCTTAAATTATTTGTTTCATATGATATGCTATAAATAAGGTTGCAACTTATGTGTTTCTTAAGCTAGACATAAGCTATAAAACCAAAGCCATATGAATACTTGAAGGGATTGGTAGAGAAGTCATCTTCACCTGCCACTGTCTTCACATGATCCAAAAAATATTGAATCTATCTTGACAAACTGGTTGATAATGAGAGAATTGGACAAGTAAAGGTGTTATGGACATCAATAATTTGATTAAGCTAGCCTAATGTATCAGGAAATGCTTTGAGTTAATTTCCCCTTTAGGTCTAGAGTTTTATGCTCTGAAGAAAGTTACTTGACAAATAAAGTTGGACAGGGGCATATCTTGTTCACATGTTCATTAGATTTGCATTGCCGTTAGGGAAGAACCATAGTCTTTAATCCTTGCACTATAGTTCTTTGGTTTAGCAGTTGAATATGTAGGTGACTAACTTCTCAAAATTTGCTTTTTGAATTTGTTCAGGAAAACCATTTGTCTTGTGTAATTGTATAAACCAAGAAGCAAAGTCATAGGATCTGCTTATTAGATTCTTCTCAATACTACCATTCTTTGCATAAGATTCATCGTTAGAATTGTTCCATAGGTTATAATCAACGATTCTACCGGCATTCATTATTTCATATCCATCATCTACAATGGATTTCAGGCCTCAGGTCCACATTTAACTATGATTCTATCTGCATTCATTATTTCATATCCATCATTTATAATCTATGATTTTTATCTGCATTCATAGTTTCATAGTCTACTATACATGCTATGTTTATTTAGTTCAAAGGTTGTGCAGTGGCCACATATGGGGAACTATAGTACAGGACGCAGTGTTGTTAATAGGCGGCCATGGCGTGGTGGATTCTTGGACAATCACCATAGGCAATTTGTGAAGGAAGGAGAGGCGGAAAACATCAAAACTGACTACGGTTAGTTTGTGGCAGTTATATATATTTCATAAGTCGGATAGCTGCAGTTGTGTTTTTATTAATTAATTATGTTTGTCAGTTTTGTGTATGTTTGTGTAAGAATAAATAAGAAAAGGCAAGGCATAGTTGGTTATCAAGAGTTATCAAGTGGTTATTTGGGTGGGAGGGAACCAAACTCTTGAAACTTGGTAGGAACAGTGGCCTTGTACTTTCTATTCTATGTATGTATGTGTTCTATCTCTGATTGAGAGCAACTCTCCAGAGAATATACTCAATAAAATTCAGTTGTTATTCATTTTATATATTATCAGTACTAGTTTCTATCAGAATGTCTGCCATGGCGGCTCCATAGGTCTGCAATGCCGTGTTTTTATTGAGGATTTACATGGGAGGATCCCAAGGAAAACAGTGAGTTTTCTTTTTGGTATTTTTCTGCTTATTTAATCTCATTGTTTAAAGATGGGAAGTTTGCTTCTATTGACAGATTTTGGATACTGGTTCAGGTTTATGGATTTGAAATGGTTTAAGGAAATAAGTTTGATAAATGGTATCTAGAGGGGAAGTATTCATTGATCCGGTGCATACTATTTTTTCCTGAAAATGCTACATATTTTGTTTGTATGTTTAATTAAGTTACCTCTAGCGATATGATTTACAAAACATGACCTGTTATGCTTTGGTGATTGTCGATTAGTACTCATGGGTAGATGACTATGTTATAACTAATAAGTGCAATAAAAGGACCAATCAGATATAGATATAGTGATTTGTTCAAATTTCGCAAAACAGCAAATTGCAAAACAATAGTGATTTGTTTCAATTCCTCTACGCTATAGCCACTATTCAACAACGTTGCTTAACACACCGGGTTTTTTGTGTTCTTGCATTGCTTTGTCACGGTATGAGTTGGAAAACTGTTTTCAATGGTGATTAAAAAGTAAAAATGTTTTTGTGCAGGTTGAAGAAGTACACAAGTAAGAAAGCATGACCCTGTGGAAATGTGATAACCAGTTTCAATGTAGCAGACTCATGTTGCCAACCCCCTTTCCCATATGCGTAACTTGACCAACTTAAGTGAAAAGGTCCATCTTGCTCACCACTGAAAGAACATGAAGAAAAGAGATTTTGTTTATCCGAACAATGTAACCGTAGAATCAGACATTAAGAAACTCTGAAGAAACTTGTATTTAACTCGAAAACATCTCCTCCGGAGTTTTTTTCCCTTCCCTTCTATTAAGAAAAAATGTTCCTTGTATCAATACTATCTATTCAGTTTTTTTAATTGGACACATGGCAAAATTTTACCACATATTTTCTCTGCTCTTTCAATCTTGCTATTCATTTTATTCAATCTTTATGCAGCTCTATTGTATATACATGAACAAAAATGATCAACACAGGTGTATATTGATGTGTTTTCTTTTTCGCTGATATGTAGTGGAATGGAACAGATGGGATTTACTGGCTTTGTAGTTACTTGAGTTGGGAACTAAAAGTCTGCCACATTGATAGGAAAGTTGATGAATCAAGACCTATGTAGCACTCACACGACACAAACACATGTGACTATGTTCAATTAATCTATTTTTTCAAATTATTAATGGTGTCAACGTGTCAATGTCATGTAAGTGTTCAAGCTTTATAGATCAAGACCAATTCTGTTACATAGTACTGTATTGAAAAGTTCATATCACGGGTGATAGAGTTGATATGTAATTATCATACTAAGAATTGATAATTTATATATGAAAACATAATTTATATCCAAAGAACAAGATTAGTAAGAACAAAATTATAGATAAATACTAGTTGTAGGCTCAACAACATTTGTAGTTTAATCCTAATTTATAACAATGCTTTGAGTTCTTGGGTTCAACATCTCTCAACAGCTCTCACTGGAAGAACCTCAAGCCACTAGTGTAAATCCTATTACAGTTTTACCCATTATACTTCTGTACATTTTGGGAGACAAGGTGCAAAGAAAGCTCAAATAAACCAAAAAAGATTATTAACTAAAGCACAAGACACTGATAAGAATCTTGATTTGGAAGCAATGTTTCAAATATGCTCTACTAAAACTAGAAAACAAGACAGAAAACACAAACAATTTAAGTAACATGTTTCATGCAAATTTCATGATAAACATCAATACTTTTAGACAATGATAATCAACCTAAATGTTTGTTATGCTAAACAAAGAAGAATAAAACTAGCCAGTCTTGACTACAAGGTTTCCGTACATGCTCTCGAGCTCCTTTAGATGACCCTCAAGAACATCTACATCATTATGCTGGTTATTCTTCTTATCAAGCAAATTTGTAGCCACTGTAATTGCACCATTGATCTTTTCAACTTCTTTAGAAGAGAGTTTTAATTTAACATCCTTATGCTTCATAGCATTCCTCAACTTGTAAACACATTCATCTAATGCATTCATAACCTTCGCCTTCCTTAGGAATTTCTCATCTTCAGCATGATATTCCTCGGCTTCTTGAATCATTTTTTTAATTTCATATGCTGATAACCTTTCTCTGTCATCGGTTATTGTGATCTCGTTTGTATTGCCAGTGGATTTTTCCTTCGCAGAAACAGTCAGGATACCATTTTCATCAATAGTAAAGCATTCTTCCAAGGTCTGCCCATGGGGACCCGGAATGCAAGAAAGAGTAAACATACCAAGCAAATTATTGTCACTAGCTCTTGCTCTCTCACCCTCATAAACCTTAATATCCACAGAGGCTTGGTTATCCTCAACTGTTTTATAAAATTGTGTTTTCTTGACAGGAATGCTAGTGTTCCTCTTAATCACAACATCCATGATATCTCCTTTAAGTAAGACTCCGAGAGACAAAGGTGCCACATCTTGTATTACCAAGTTTGGAACATTTTTAACACCTTCACTCAACAAAGCAGCCTGGACAGCTGCACCATAAGCAACAGCCTCATCAGGGTTGATGCTCATACACAATTCCTTTCCCTTGATAAAATCCTTCAATAGTTGTTGCACTTTGGGAATCCTAGAAGACCCACCAACAATGACAATATCATTTACACTACTCTTATTCATCTTAGCATCATCAAGACAACTCTTAACTATCTTCATACAATCCTTAAAAAAGTCCATGTTGATTTCTTCAAACTTGGAACGCGTAACCAATGAAAAGAAGTCAATACCCTTAAATAAACAATCTACCTCAATGGTAGTGACAGTAGTAAAAGAGAGTACCCTTTTTGCCCTTTCGCACGCAGTTCTCAATCTCCTTAAGGCCCTTGGGTTCCCAGTAATATCCACTTTGTTCTTCCTCTTGAATTCCTGCACAAAGTAGTTGACCATTCGGTTATCAAAGTCCTCTCCTCCAAGGTGAGTGTTTCCTCCTGTGGCCTTAACTTGGAAGACCTTGTCCTTAATTGTTAGGATAGACACATCAAAGTGCCACCACCAAGATCAAAGACAATATTTCTTTCTCCAACACAGTTAATCCTCTTGTCAAGGCCATAAGCAATAGCTGCAGCTGTTGGTTCATTGATTACCCGTATAACATTAAGGCCAGCAATGGCACCTGCATCTATAGTCGCGTTCCGTTGAGAATCATTGAAATAAGCAGGCACGGTAACAAATGCATTGTTTACGGGGGACTCTAAGAATTTCTCTGCAACCTCTCGCATCTTTGTGAGAATCATAGACGATATTTCCTCAGCACAAAAGCGCTTTTCTTGACCCTTGTATTTAACAATAATCATGGGTTTGTCATTCACACCAATGACCTTGAATGGCCACAACTTTATATCATTTTGAACAACAGAATCACT